>Ga0265595_1001434_pt1 | contig 18273 bp, 11 predicted proteins | sample saktaG_15_FD_190148 | JGI IMG/M metagenome (GOLD analysis project Ga0265595, IMG submission 190148) | Saline water microbial communities from Sakinaw Lake, British Columbia, Canada - sak_2013_06_06_50m | ecosystem: Environmental > Aquatic > Non-marine Saline and Alkaline > Saline ... | reverse complement strand
AAATTCAACAAAATTTTCACCAATTGCGGTAACCTTACACCCTAATTTAAAGGTTACTCCTTTTTTTTCGTAACTTTTTTGAAGTATTTTGGTAATTTCTTTATCAATATTTCCTGCGATATTATTTAGCATTTCAACTACAGTTACTTTGCTACCAACAGAATTAAAGTATGATGCCATTTCAAGACCAATAACTCCACCACCAATAACTACAAGAGAAGAGGGAATTGTATCTAAGTCAAGAATTTCTCTATTAGTAAGTGCAAAATTACTTTCAAGTGCTGTTTTTAAACCATTAATTGGTGGAATTATTGGAGTGGAACCAGTAGCAATAAGAAGTTTTTTACCGACATAAACAATTTTGTCAACAATAATAGAAAAGCCCTTATTATCTTTGCCTAATATTTCTCCAATTCCATTTACAACGGTTACATTATTTTTTTTAAGTTGCATAGCCACACCGGAAACTAAGGTCTTTACTATTTCATTTTTTCTCTCAACTACTTTTTTTTGGTCAATAGTAGCACCAGTTACACTAATTCCATATTGCTGCCCGTGATTTGCATAATCAAAGACCTTTGCACTGTGCAAAAGAGCTTTTGATGGAATACAGCCTTCGTTTAAACACACACCACCTAAGGCTTTTTTTTCAATTACTAATGTTTTAAGTCCTTTATGTCCCGCTCTTTCGCCAGCTAAATATCCGGCAGGTCCACCACCTAAAACGATCAAATCATAAACTCTGTCCATAGTTAATACATACCTTTCATTTATAGAAGTCGGAGGTCAAAAGCAATCAAAATCATTTAAATTTAGCTAATAGCATTTCAAAACTTTCAAGATTAAATTTTAATTCCTTTAAAAATCTTGCGGCAGGTGCACCATCTAATGCTCTATGGTCAAAGGTAAGAGATAAGCCCATTGAAGGATATAAGACGATTTTCCCATCAACTTCCTTGACTTTGTTTACAATAGTGCAAACACCCAATATACCCGTTTGAGGAGGATTAATAACAGGGGTAAAACTTTCAATATCTATGGTCCCCAAATTAGTAATAGTAAATGTTGCCCCCTTCAAATAATCAGGAGAAATAGCCCCGTTTTGGCATGCTATAATGACTTGTTTTGCAGTATTTGAAATTTCGCTTAAACTCATTTTATCTGCTTCAAAAATTGTTGGAACCATAAGTCCTTTTTCAGTGTCAACTGCCACACCTAAATTTACATTGTTAAAGTAATACATAGTATCATCAATAAGATGAGCATTTAAGTCTTTGTGATTTTTTAGTGTTCTTGATACAGCGAATAAAATTATATCATTTAATGTAATGTTTTCTAAGCCTAATGCAGAGCCGTTTTCTTTAAGCATTTTTCTATAATTTAACATCGAAGTTGCATCAAAGGATAGATTGAGAGTAAGTTGTGCAGAATTATTTAAAGAATTTTGCATTGCTTTTGCAATGAATTTTCTAACATTTGAAAGTTTAACTGCTTGATAAGCATTAACTGGAATAGGTTGAACTTGAGGAACAGGTTCAACTATGGGAGCAATTGGTTCGGTTGCCTTTGATTTTGTAGTCTCAACAGGAGTAGTTGGAACGGGAACTGCATTAATAATGTCATTTACAGTTGTTTTGCCACCAATGCCGGTTCCAGAAACTACGACAGCATTAGTATTCATATCCATAGCAGCCTTTGTAAAAGTAACTCCACTTTCCATAGCATTTTTTATATCTCTTTCAATAATTCTTCCTTTTGGTCCGGTTGGAGTTACAAAACGAATGTCAATACCAGCTTTATCGGCTAAAGTTCTTGCTCTTGGTGATATTTTAATAACCCCATCATTTGTTACACTAATTGGTGTAGTATTATTAACAATAGGAATTGGAGGGGCTTCAATTTCAACCTTTGCAGGTATTTCTTTTTCAACAATTTGTTCAGAAACGGTTGAATTAGGTATAAGAGAAGAAATATCTTCATTCTTTTTTCCAATAACACAAACACTCTCTAAAACAGGAACATCGTCCCCTTCATTTGCAAAAATTTCAAGTAAAACACCATCAACTTTTGCCTCTTCATCTACTGATGCTTTATCGGTTTCATAGGAAAACAAAAGGTCGCCTGTTTTAACAGTATCACCTTTATTCTTGTGCCATTTAGTTATAATACAACTTTCAACAGATATTCCAACCTTAGGCATTGAAATTACAGTCGCCATTTTTTTATCACCTTTCTTATTAAACTATATTAAAGTGGCTTTGCATTTTCTAATAAATATTTTTCTGCCGCTAAACTCCAAAGACCTTTATTTATTTTAATAAGTAAAGCAAGTTGTGCAAATAGTTTATCAGTTTTTCCCAATTGCTCAAAATCTTCTATTGCAGTGAGAGGTAGAGAAATATTAGTATAAATTAATTTTTTCCCACCTTGAATTTTTGGTAGGTTCAAAGTAGTTTCTACTGCACTGTCCAAACCACCAATATGAGTAATCATAGATGCAGGATCAATTAAGCCCTTTTCCATCATTTGAAGGGATTCAATCATATCATCGGTATTTCCGCCACTTGTGCCAACTATATGAGTAGAAGTATAATGAACATTATAAAAATTAATATTAGCAACAAAATTAGAATTGGAAGGACCTGCAAAGAAATTAAGACAACCGTCATAAGCTAATATGGCATCGCCCATTTCAACTACAGGTTTAACGGGTGCATAAACAAACACATCATTAAAGTTTTGACCATTGGTTAACAATTTAAGATGCTCAATTGGATTTTCAACCTTTGCAGTATTAACATAAACTAATTTAACACCATTTTTAGCAGCTTCCCCAGTAGTTAAAATCTCAGCTGCTCGTGCTAATCTTGCATCGTCAATATCGGTAACAACTAATAATGAAGGCTTTCTTTCACAATGAATAGCATAGTCAATAGCACCCATTCCCATAGGACCGGCACCAGCTAAAATCGCACAGTTTCCACCTTCAACAATACCCATATTGTGCAGATATTTTCCGTTAATTTGATGATAATTGGAATGATAAGCACCAACGATACAAGAAACAGGCTCGGCTAAGGAGCCGTAAAAATATGCATCTCCCTCATAGTTTAAAAGGCAGTTCATTTCCATTACTTCTTTTGGAATTACAATATATGTAGCCGAACCTCCTATGTATTCATATGAGTAACCGGGAGCAGAAAGCGAACCTTTATATTTAAGAGCAGGTTGAATTGAAAATTTTTGCCCTGCTTTAAATTTATTCTGCCAATTATTGCCCACTTCAATAATATTGCCACAAAATTCATGCCCAATAATTACCGGATGAGTAGCAATATTTTTAGGAACTCTTTTATGTTTTGTTCCTTGAATAGCCGCTTTATATGAGGACATACAAATACTATCAGATATGACTTGTGCAAGTATTTCGTCATCCGTAATATTTGGAAGTGGGAATTCTTCTAATCTCAAATCATTTTCACCATAAAGTCTAATTGCTTTTGTTTTCATTTATTCGTTTCCTTTCAATGATATTAGAAATTTTGTAGGGAACGATGTCCTCATCGTTCCGAAAAAATAAATAATTATGCCAAGATTATAGTTGTATTTGCCTTTATTGCCACCTTTTTCAAACTATCTGATAATGGATTATCAGTTATTATTATATCAATATCTTTTAATAATGCAAATGTAAAAGGAAGAGATTTATCAATTTTATTGGAATCCATTAGTAAAATTGTTCTATTAGCTTTTTTAATAATGGCTTTTTTTACTTCGCATTCAGCGTTATTTCCACAAGTAAAACCACCAGTGAAGGAAAAACCGGAAGGAGAAATAAATGCTATATCAATGTTTATTCCTTTTAAAACATTAAGTGCCAAAGCACCTGAAACAGATAAATTATCCCTATTAATATTGCCACCAATTATGTTTACAGAAGGGGTGTGCTTTTTTAGAATTTCAAGAGCAATATTAGGACCACTTGTGAGTATAGACAATCTAATATCAGGTAAAAGAGTGGCAAGACACATTATTGTAGTCCCGGAATCCAAATAAACAGACCTCCCGGTTTCAATATAACTCAAAGCAACTTTTGCTATTTTCATTTTTGCATCAATGTTTTCTCCAATTCGTTGAATAAAGTCGGGTTCAGAAACATTAGAAAATGTATTAACAAATTTTGCTCCACCTCTAATTTTGACTGCTAAGCCAGTATGTTCAAGTAATTCTAAATCTCGACGAATAGTCATAGAAGAAACGGACGGGAATTGCTTGCACAAATCATTAAGATACACTATTCCGTTTTTAATAAGCTGTGCTTTTATAATTTCTCGTCTATCGTAATTCATTATTCCACCCCATTTCATCAATCTTTAAGAACAATATAACACAACTTAACATATTTGTCAAGTGAAATTAACAAAAAAATTAAATAAAATAACAAAAGATAACATTAAATAATGTTAACAATAGTGAAAATATGTTAAGTTGCTATAAAATATTTAAGAGAAATGATTGAAAAAATATTGAATATTATATTTAGGTATGATATTATGAAACAAATATTCAAATATTAGTATTTAAATTCAAAATAATGTATTTTAAGGAGACGAATTAAGTATGACATTTAAGAGAATTTGGACATTTTTTGTATCATTAGTTTTTGTTTGGTCAGTTTTTATTGGTAGCGGATTAATTGATAGAAAAGATTTATCTGCAAGTGCGGAAACTACATCAAATCCGTTTGTTAAAGTTATGGCAGGTAATGGTGACAGCTTTGGCATTACGGCAGATGGTTCGCTTTGGGCTTGGGGTGATAATAGTTTTGGTCAACTTGGTGATGGAACAACCACAAAAAGATACAATCCTAAGCAAATTATTGCAAGCGGAGTTCAAGCTGTAGCGACAGGCTATTATCATACGATAGCTTTAAAAACAGACGGTTCTCTATGGGCTTGGGGAATGAATAATAATGGACAATTAGGCGATGGAACAATTGATAATAGTAATATACCTATTCAAATAATAGCAAGAGGTGTCCAAGCAATAGCGGCAGGTTTTGAACATTCATTTGCCATAAAAACAGATGGGTCACTTTGGGCATGGGGAAATAATTATGCTGGTCAACTTGGCGACGGAACTGATAATAATAATAGGTATATACCAAAGCAAATAATAGCAAGTGGTGTCCAAGCTATAGCGGCAGGTGGTCTTCATAGTATGGCCATAAAAACAGATGGGTCACTTTGGGCATGGGGAAATAATTATGCTGGTCAACTTGGTGACGGGACAACAACAGATAGAACTATACCAAAGCAAATAATAGCAAGTGATGTCCAAGCAATAGCGGCAGGGATTGATCACTCTTTAGCCATAAAAACTGATGGTTCGCTTTGGGCTTGGGGTGATAATAATTATGGGCAACTTGGAGACGGAACAATAACACAAAGTAATATACCAAAGCAAATAATAGCAAGTGGAGTAGCGACAATAGCGGCAGGGATTGATCACTCTTTAGCCATAAAAACTGATGGTTCGCTTTGGGCTTGGGGGTTAAATAATAAAGGTCAATTAGGCGATGGAACAACAACTAATAGGTCTGTTCCAAAGCAAATAATAGTAAGCGGTGTCCAAGCAATAGCAGCAGGTGTTAATCATTCATTTGCCATAAAAACAGATGGTTCGCTTTGGGCTTGGGGAAATAATCAATATGGTCAATATGGAGATGGTGCTATAACAAGCAGTAGTATTCCACACACAGTATATATTTTTTTGGTTCCACCAATTGCACCAACAGGTTTAACTTCACCAAACAAAACCGATACAGAGGTGTATTTGGAATGGATAACATCATTAGATGCGACAGGATATAATGTATATATCGGAGAAACTTTACTTACAGCAACACCAATCACAGTAACGAATTACAAGGCAACCGGATTAACTCCATATACAAAATATAGTTTTAATGTAAGAGCAGTTAATATAAGAGGAGAATCTCCTCCAAGCAATGTTTTGAGTGTAACGACAAATATTTTAAATATTGTTTTTAACATTGCGGCTGGTAATGAAAATAGTTTTGTAATTAAGAGAGACAGTTCTCTATGGGCTTGTGGAAATAATTATTATGGTCAAATTGGAGATGGGACTAAAAATAATAGTTACACACTAAAGCAAATAATAGCAAGCGGAGTTAAATCAATAGAGGCAGGTTCTAATCATACATTAGCTATAAAAACTGATGGTTCGCTATGGGCTTGGGGCAGGAATAATTACGGTCAACTTGGCGATGGAACAACAACAGATAGTTATGTACCAAAACAAATAATTGCAAGCGGAGTTAAATCAGTAGCGGCTGGTTCTAGTCATTCATTAGTTATAAAAACTGACGGTTCGCTTTGGAGTTGGGGAAATAACAATGCTGGTCAACTTGGCGATGGGACAACAACTGAAAGTTTAGTACCAAAGCAAATAATAGCAAGTGGAGTAACGGCAATAGCCGCTGGTGGGTTTTCTTCAAATGCTCATACCGTAGTCCTAAAAACAGATGGTTCTCTTTGGGCTTGGGGATATAATTATTATGGCCAACTTGGTGATGGGACAACAATAAACAGTTTAATACCTAAGCAAATAATGGGAAATGGGGTCCAAGCAATAGCTGCTGGTGAATATTTTACTTTAGCTTTAAAAACAGATGGTTCTCTTTGGACTTGGGGAAGCAACAATGGCGGAGCACTTGGTGACGGAACTACAACACAATGTTTAGTTCCTAAACAAATAATTGCAAGTGATGTTAAAGCAATAGGGGCAGGTAAAATGCATGCAAGTGCACTAAAAACAGATGGTTCTCTATGGGTATGGGGATTTAATGGTTATGGAGAAGTTGGCGATGGGACAACAATACGAAGATTAACTCCAAAACAAATAATCGCAAGTGATGTACAAGCAGTATCTATAGGAAATGGGTATTCAATGGCTGTAAAAACAGATGGTTCGCTTTGGACTTGGGGCAGTAATACATCTGGTCAACTTGGCGATGCAAGATATCCTATTGGAACAATACCTATACAAATAACAGAAGGGATTAGCGATAATATTGCACCTATAATAACAATTAGCGAGTATTCAACAGCCCCAACAAATCAAGACATAACTGTAACTGCTTCAACAAATGAAGGCACATTAAATGAAGAAAGCTATACTTTTACTGAAAATGGCAGTTTTAGTTTTATTGCAACAGATACTGTTGGAAATGTTACTACAAAGACAGTAATAATTACAAATATTGATAAAGTTGCACCAATTATAAGCGGATTAACAAATGGAGGTAGTTATAATAATGTATCAATTGGTTTTAATGAAGGCACTGCAACATTAAATGGGCATACATGCAGTAACGGTGCCATTATTAGAACAAGTGGTAGCTATCAATTAATTGTAACAGATGAGGCGGAAAATTCAACAATAGTGAACTTTACTATAAATAATACACCTTATAGTTACTTTAACGATAAACTCGCAGGAATAATACCAAATACTAAGCTGACAGATTTAGAAAGTAATATTAATATTCTTTCTAATGAAACAACAAAAATATTTGATGCTAATGATAATGAAATTATAGGGGATAGTAAAGGTGTCATAAATGCGGCAACAGGAATGTATGTTCAAATTTTTGAAGGAAATACAGTAATGAGCACTAAAGAAATTGTTGTTTATGGTGATGTTAGTGGCGATGGAGATATAAATATTGAAGATTTATTACAAATTAAGAAGCATCTATTAAATATAACTCAATTAGATGATGCATATAAAACTGCAGGAGATTTTAATTATAAAGGAAGTATTTCGGTTTCTGATTTAATAATTTTAAAAAAGCATCTCATAGGAGTTCAAACAATTAATCAAACAGTTGCTCAAAACGAAGGTATAGCAATGCAATATATTGAATTCAAAGGCTCATCGCTTGGAGACCCATCTTATGTTTCGTTTCCGCCAGAGGGGGATAATCATGATTTGATAGCAACATATAAAAATAACACAAATGAGATTCAAAGCACCATATTAATTGTTAATGTAGTTCAAAACGGTATGGTTATTTGTACATGTTATATTAACAAAGATTTTTCTCCTTATGAGGAATTTGATTTTACTCATACAATATATATACCTTCTACTAATGATGGCTCTATAGTTGAAGTTGAATTTATTTTAGTTGACAGTTTAATTTCAATGAAAACAAAACACGATACTGTCAAAAACAGCATTAATAATGTTAGATGATATATACAAAATAAAACTTAAAAATAACATAAAAATGCCTACTTAAAAATCTTAAGTAGGCATTTATTTTTAATGCAATATTATATTTTATTTCTCTTCCTCTGCTAATTGCTTGCTTTCCTCAATTACCTTAGCCGAAATATTTGCGGGTGCTTCTTGATATCTTGCAAATTCAAGAATGAAATAATCAAAGTAATTAGAAAATAACCATTAAATAATGTGTTCGTTATTCTTTTTGTATTTTCATTAACATTAAATCTAATTAATTAATATAATGTTAGTGATATTAAATTACAAAAAGAGGGTGAAAATTTGAAAAATAAATTTATTATAGCTTTTTTGTTATTGGCATTCTTATTTTCTTTTATGCAGGTTTTTGGTGCAAGTGTAATGCCTCAGTTATTTCAAGGGAACGACTCAAATCCAAATGATTATACACCCCCATCAGGCTGTATTCATTATGAAATTCCCAATAGTGGAACTCCAGGAACCTATACGGTAAAATTTAACAGCTCAGGACAAGTTGACCCAAGCGGAAATTGTAGTTTTACAGTAACTGTAGGTAAGCAAAGTGGACAATCTTATACAAAGGTTTTATCTTGGAGTAGTAATTTCCCGATATATGCTGTAATAGTTAAAGGAGGAAATGCTTTTAACTTATACCAATATCCTAACACTACAAGAGAAGATACTGATTTAGTTTCTCCTAATAATGCTTCAGGAAAGCCAGCTGATGTAAGCCATGTTTCAATTGTTATATGTAGTGGTAGTTGTTCATCGTCAAACTCATCATCTACCTCTTCTGTATGCCCTCCTACCCCCTGCGATAATTCAGGAATATTTTTAGTGTTTTTAATAATTTCTTTTTTCTTGATTGGTCTAATTGGCGGATTGCTTTATTGTTGTTGTTATAAAAAGCATCATAATAGATGTGAATAATTATATTAAAGTTTATTAAAAAACTAAAAGGGGCTGTAACAATGCACAGTTTTTAAGTCGCAAAACATCAAAAAAAATCTCACTTTCAAAATTGGAGGTGAGATTTTTTCATATAATTTTATTTTTCAAATAATTTGCCCTAATTTTGACTAAAAAACAAAAAAACAAGAGGAATTATCTCCTTGTGTCTTGCTCATTTGGTGGAGGTGAATTGTCAATATTATTAATGGCAAACATTAAACTTTGCAATACGAGTTTATTTAAAGATAATTTGTTTTTTGAAGCTAATAGCTCCATTTTTTCTACTAATTCAATAGGTAAACGAAATGTTTTTGAAACACTATCGTAACCTTTTTGTATTTTAAACATCATAATCACCTCTTGCAATTATTTTATAATATAAAATAATATAAATATAGACTAATTTTGTCTTGCAAAATTAGTTCACTTATAGTATAATAATATTATGAAGTGAATGTTATGGAATTATACAAAAAAATAATCATTTATAGCATTTAATTGAAATTTGGGTATTAAGCAATGCTTTAGAAGGAGGATATTATGGCAGTAAAAAATGTCTTTCAAAACGAAGAAAAAGAAAAACTGGCAGAAGAGTTAGAAATTGCCAATAAGGAACTTGCCTTTCAAAACGAAGAGAAAGAAAAACGAGCGGCAGAGTTAGAAATTGCCAATAAGGAACTTGCCTTTCAAAACGAAGAGAAAGAAAAACTGGTAGCAGAGTTAGTCATTGCCAATAAAGAGCTTGCCTTTCAAAACGAAGAGAAAGAAAAACTGGTAGCAGAGTTAGTCATTGCCAATAAAGAGCTTGCCTTTCAAAACGAAGAGATTTTATATCTTAGCTATCATGATAGTTTAACAGGTCTTTATAACCGAACATTTTTTGAAGAAGAGGTAAAGCGACTTGAGGTTGACCGCCAGTTACCACTTTCTGTAATAATGGGAGATATAAATGGGTTAAAACTTGTTAATGACAGTTTTGGTCATGAGTTTGGTGATAAATATATTATTGAAGTTGCAAAAATTTTAAGAAACTGTTGTAGAGAGGAGGATATTATTGCAAGAGTAGGAGGAGATGAATTCTGTATTCTTCTACCAAAGTCCAATGAAGAAATAACACAAAACATATGTAATCGTATATATAAAGAGTGTAAAGAGCATGAAAAAAACAACAAAGATGAAATGTATTTTATTAGTATTTCATTGGGTTATACTACACGAACAATTGCACACGAGCTAATTGAAACTATTATGAAGGAAGCAGAAATGGCAATGTATAAGCATAAACTCTTAGAAACAAGAAGTTTGCGAAGTTCCATTGTATCTTCAATAATCAGCACATTGCGTGAAAGATATATAGAAACCGAAGAGCATAGCGATAGGATGAAACAACTTTGTCGTGCGACAGGTGTTGCTTTGGGAATTTCAATTATTATGCTTGATGACTTGGAACTGTTAGCTATGTTACATGATATAGGGAAAATCGCCATAAGGGATGTTATAATAAATAAGAAAGATAAATTAACAAACGATGAATGGAAAGAAATGAAACGACATTCGGAAATCGGTTATCATATTACACAATCAACCGTTGAATTTCAGCAAATATCAAAATATATATTAGCTCATCATGAAAATTGGGATGGGAGCGGCTATCCTCGGCAACTTAAAGGGGAAGAAATACCGCTTTTGTCTCGTATTATTTTTGTTGTTGATGCTTATGATGCGATGACAAATGACCGACCATATCGCAAAGCTTTATCTGAAAATGAAGCCATAAACGAAATCAAAAAGTGTTCAGGTACACACTTTGACCCTAATATTGCCAAAATATTTATTGAAAAGGTTTTGGGAAAAGCGTGGGAATAGTATTTTTATTGGTTAGTTTTAACTATATAAATAATTTATTTAATATAAAAATTGCCTGCTTTTTAAAAAAAGCAGGCATTTCTTTTAATTGTTTTTAAGCCTATTAAGTTAAGTCAGCAAAGCGAAAGCAACGGTTTTGTAGGGGCGATTATCAATCGCCCGTCTGAATAATAACAGTAAAATGATATTTTCGGGCGATTAATAATCGCCCCTACAACCAAAATCAAATATCATCATAGAATATCTTTATATTTTTGCTGACTAAAATTAATACCCATTTAATAAAATAAAGAAAAAAAGTTATTGATATTTGTAGTCTTATGTTGTAAAATAAACACAGAATGAATGATTGTGTTAGAAGGTGGCACCATTATGATAAAAAAAATTACAAGAGATAAGACTCTCAAAAATGCTTTAGCCTCTGTTAAAATGGAAGGCTTTAAAACTGATTTTGCACTTGAAAATAGATGCAAATTGATTATGCAAGGCAAATTAAACTTAAAGGATTGCGTAGCTCAAATTGCACAGAAAGGTGTATAAGCCATGAGTTATAGCACCGATTTCATAACAGATGATTGCTATCCCGATACAACCGTATTAATAAAGTTATACTAATTATTTATTGAAAACAAAACACGATACTGTCAAAAACAGTATTAATAATGTTAGATGATAAAACTAATCAATAACTGAAAAATAATATAAAAATGCCTACTTAAAAAATTCTAAGTAGGCATTTATTTTTAATGCAATATTATATTTTATTTCTCTTCCTCTAATAAATGCTTGCTTTCCTCAATTACCTTAGCCGAAATATTTGCGGGTGCTTCTTGATACCTTGCAAATTCAAGAATAAAACTTCCTCTACCTTGTGTCATTGAACGAAGGTCAATAGCATATCTGTGCATTTCAGCCATTGGAACTTCGGCTTCAACTATTTGATTTCCATCCTCAGAAGGAATCATTCCCAATATTTGACCTCGGCGTTTATTAATATCGCCAATAATATCTCCCATTTGATTATCGGGAATAAGCACCTTTAAATTGCCAATAGGCTCTAATAAAACAGGATTAGCTTGAGCTAAGCCGGTTTTATAAGCATTAGAAGCGGCTAATCTAAATGCCATTTCAGAAGAGTCAACCGGATGATAAGAGCCGTCAACCAACCTGGCTTTAAGGTTAACAACAGGATAACCTGCTAATACTCCGTGCAAAACACAATCTCTTAATCCCTTTTCAACAGCAGGGAAGAAATTTCGTGGAACAGCACCGCCAAAAACCTTTTCTTCAAAAACAAGTTCTTGCTCCTCAGAAGGCTCAAATTCTATCCATACATGTCCAAATTGTCCGTGTCCACCAGATTGCTTTTTGTGTTTGCCTTCAACTTTAACCTTTTTCTTAATTGCTTCTCTATAAGCAACAATAGGCAAAACAAGGTCAACTCCTGTTCCAAATTTATTTTTGAGTTTAGAAACTAAAACATCAAGATGCATTTCGCCCATACCACTAATAATATGTTGTTTAGTTTCTGAATTATTAATAAAAGTAAATGTTAAATCTTCATCCTTTAAACGGTGCATACCTGCTGAGATTTTTTCTTCATCTCCCTTTGCCTTAGGTAAAACAGCCATTGAAAGAGTAGGCTTAGGAAAGGTAAAACCTTGAATTGTAAGTTGCTTAGAACTATCGCAAAGAGTATCACCTGTGATTGTTTCTCCAAGTTTAGTAACAATAGCAATATCTCCGGCGGCAACCTTGTGAGTGTCAACCTGTTTCTTTCCTCTAATAAAGAATATATGTGCAATTTTTTCAGTTTGCCCTGTTCTAACATTAAGTAAGGTGCTATCGGACTTAATAGTCCCCGATACTACTTTCAAATATGACATTTTACCAACAAAAGCATCAGCAACTGTTTTGAATACAAGAGCGGCAACAGGTGCAGTTTCGTTTGCCTCAACTTTTATATTTTCGCCATTTTTATCTACTGCTTGTGTATTAGAAAAGTTAATAGGAGATGGAAAATACTTTGTAATTATATCAAGAGATGAGTTCACTCCGCATAAATTAATTGAAGAACCACATAAAACAGGCATAATTGCTCCGCTAATTATACCGGAGCAAAGACCTTTTTTAATGTCCTCACTTGTAAATTCATCGCCAGTGAAAAACTTTTCCATTAATTCTTCGGTTTCTTCAGCAATTGCTTCATTTAAAGCGGTTTTGCATTGAGTTGCTATTTCTAATAAAGAAGCAGGAATGTCAATTTCTTTTATATTACCTTTTGCATCACAAGTAGTTGCCTTCATATCAATAATATTTACAACTCCAGTGAATTTTCCTTCGTTAACAATTGGCAATTCAAAAGCACAAATATGTACACCGTATTTTTCCTTTAAACTATCATATACTTTAAAAAAGTCTGAATTTTCTTCATCTAATTTAGAAATAAAGAAAGCTATTGGTTTTTTATTTTTATTAGCTAATTTAATGGCTTTTTCAGTTCCAACTCCTATTCCGGATTTCCCCGAAACTAATATTAGAGCAGAATCAGAAGCACTAAGACCTTCAATAACCTCGCCTTCAAAATCAAAATAGCCCGGAGTGTCAATAACATTAATTTTGCAGTTATTCCATTCTACGGGCAAAACCGAAGTTGAAATAGAAATAGTTCTTTTAATTTCCTCTGCATCAAAATCAGAAACTGTATTTCCATCAGAAATCTTTCCCAAACGGTCAGTAGCTTTAGAAACAAAAAGCATTGCTTCAGCAAGAGATGATTTTCCACATTGACCTTGTCCCATCAGACAAACATTTCTTAAATTGGACGAACTGTAATACTTCATTAATAATTTCTCCTCTTGATATATTAAAATTTTTTAGAACCAAATTAACAGAACTAACAAAAATACGATAAGCAATTTGTTTAAATTAACAAATTCTATATCTACAATAGAGTTATTATATATTATTTTAATCAAATGTTCAATGTTTTTCAAATAAAATATGTTATTTTTTTTGCATAATTTAGTTTTTGTAAGAATATATTTTCATAGGATTAACAAATGAGAGGAGAATTGGTGTGGAAATTAAAGGTGATAATATTAAAATAACTGAGACTATTTTTGATGGTTTTTTTGAAAAAGGAGTTGAATGTGATTTTATAGTTCCAGATTATTATCCGGATATTCTAAAAATAATTTTTGTTGAAGCAGTGCATAGAATAAAGGGAAAAATAATTGGCAACGACAAGCTAACTATTAAAGGGGATTTAGAATTTAGGGTAGTTTATTATGCTGACGGTGATGGACAAATCAAGGTTCTTAATTTACCTTGTGAGTTTGAACACAGCTTTGATGTCAAGGGAATTAATAGTAATTCAATGGTTAAATTAAAAGTAAAGGTTGAAAATTCTTCGTGTAGGGTTTTAAATCCACGCAAAATTAGCGTTAAGGGAATTGTTTGTTTAGTGGCAAAGGTATTAGAAAACAAGGAATGTGAAACAGTTAAGGAAATTGGTAGTGAAGATTTTGAATTATTAACAAAGGAAATAGAGGTATATACTTTAAATAGCAAAGCTGAAAAGATTTTAAATATTTCAGAAGAACTCGAAATAAACTCGTCAATGCCACTTGTGAAATCTCTTATAAAAACAGATGCAGTTTTCAAAACAGAGGATATTAAGCTACTTAGCAATAAAATTATTATTAGAGGAACGACATTTATTAAAAGTCTTTATTTATCGGAGGATGATACAATTGAGGTATTTGAAAACGAACTTCCTTTCACTCAAATAATTGATGTTGATGGAGTAGATGAAAGTTGCGATTGTGAAATAAAATATGAAATTGATAGTGTAAATTGTTCTAAGAAGGAAAATAAAGATGGAGAAAATGCTTTGTTAACCTTAGATTTAAGTTGCAATTCAGTTGCAAATATCTATAAAAACAAATCCTTTAAGGCAATAATTGATGCTTATAATGTTGATTATGAAATTAAATTAGAAAAAAAGCAACTTAAAATTGTATCATTAATTGAAAAAAAATCAGATAGTAATAACAATAAAAATAGCTTGGATTTTGAAGACAGCATATCAAAAATAATTGATATAAAATTAGAGCCGTCAATTAGTAGTGCAAGTTTAAATGGGATGACGATGGTTTTAGAGGGAAGTATAGAAGCTAATATTTTAGCTTTTGACCTTAGTAATAATTTATTAAGTATTAATAAAACCATTCCATTAAGTTATTCCTCAGAGATAAAAGAAAAATGTGAGAATATGAGTTTTGAGCCGGAAATAGCAATAGAAGATATAAGTTATACCTTCATTTCGGAAAACCGAATTGACATTCGCTATGAAACTTTAATTAATACGGTTGTTTTGGGAACTCAGAAGGAGAGTGTGGTTTCTGAAATATTTTTAGATGAGACAAAGCCAAAAGAAAAGGTAAAAGCACTACCAATTACTCTTTATTTTGCAAAAAGCGGAGAAAGTATTTGGAGCATTGCTAAAAAATATAATGCTTCACAAGAAATAGTTAAAAAAGCAAATGATTCAGAAAATGAAATATTGTTAGAAGATAAAATGTTATTAATTCCAAGAAAAAAATATTAGTTTTGTTCTAAACTAAATATTGGTTTAGTATATATGTATTAACTATATTGCAACATTGGAGGAGCTAAAATGGATAAATCTACTATATATCAAGATATTGCGAAGCGAACACAAGGGGATATTTATATTGGAATTGTTGGTCCGGTTAGAACTGGAAAGTCAACTTTTGCCAAAAAATTTATGGAAACTCTCGTGTTGCCAAATATTAGTAACGAATTCAAAAAGGAAAGAGCAATAGACGAGCTTCCGCAAAGTGCGGCAGGTAGAACTATAATGACTACTGAACCGAAATTTATACCTAATGAAGCGATAGAAATAACTATTGCCGACAATGCAAGTTTTAAAGTTAGGTTAATAGATTGTGTAGGATACATAGTTCCAAGTGCCTTAGGGTATATTGAGGATGAAATGCCAAGAATGGTAACTACTCCGTGGTTTGAAGAGGAGATACCTTTTAATATGGCGGCTGAAATTGGCACACAAAAAGTAATAAAAGAGCATAGCACAATAGGTTTAGTGGTTACAACTGACGGAACGATTGGTGAAATACCAAGAAGTGAATATGAGGAAGCAGAAAAAAGAGTAATAGGTGAGTTAAAGGAAATCAATAAACCTTTTATAATACTTTTGAATACTGTTAACCCATCTGCAGACGAAACTATAAAAATCGCCTTAGAATTAGAGCAAAGCTATAATGTTCCTGTTATGCCTGTAAACTGCATTAATTTAGATGAAACTACGATTAGAGAGGTAATTGGAAAGGTTTTATTTGAATTTCCAGTAAAAGAAATTAGCATTAATATGCCTTTGTGGATAGACGCATTAGAACAAACACATTGGCTAAAAAGTTCAGTATACGGCAGTATAATGCAAGCAACTGAGGGCATTTCAAAAATAAGTCAAGTAAAAAAAATGCTCTCTAACATTAATACAAATGAGTTTATAACTATGTCTTCAATTTCAAATATTGATTTGGGAAATGGAAGTGTTATTTTAGAACTAAAACTTGCTGATGACTTATTCTATAAGATTATTGGTGAAACAACAGGAATTGTAATTAGCGATGAAGGTGAGTTAATAGCAACTTTAAGAGATTTATCTTTTGCAAAGAAAAAATATGATAAGGTTTCTGTAGCTCTTACTAATGCAATTGAAAAAGGGTATGGAATTGTAACCCCTGCTATTGATGAATTGACCTTAGAAGAACCGGAAATAGTAAAACACGGAGGCAGATTTGGAGTTAAACTAAAAGCATCTGCTCCTTCAATACATATGATAAGAGCAGATATTGAAACGGAAGTTTCTCCAATTGTTGGCTCAGAAAAGCAGTCAGAAGAGCTTGTAAAATATTTAATGCTTGAATTTGAGGAAAATCCGAAAAAGATTTGGGAGAGTAATATTTTTGGAAAGTCGTTACACGAGTTAGTAAATGAAGGTTTGCACAACAAACTAAATAGAATGCCAGACGATGCAAGAGGAAAAATTCAAGAAACCCTACAAAAGATTATAAATGAGGGCAGCGGAGGGTTAATCTGCATAATATTATAGAATAAAATATTTTTAATGAAATTTTCGCAGTTTTATTGTATAATAGTTTCCATAGAGGTTGCCTCCTTTTAAAAGGAGGTATCGCCAAAGGCGACGGAGGATTAATTCTATTTCCTTTAATTTTATTATCTTTGATAAAACCCCTTTCAAAATTCCACAAATAGTGAAATTTTGAAAGGGGTTAATTTATTTTTAATTAAATTGGGTGTTAATCAAGACGAGATTGTTCGCATAAACCATACTATGTGGTAATTGTCAAACCTCCGTCCCCTTGACACGCAATAGTAGAAATTAAATGGGGGTATTAAACTTCCTCATAATATTGCAAAAGAATTTTATCTACAATAGTAGAAATTAAATGGGGGTATTAAACTGCAAAAACATTAATAACTGCTTGGGGATCTACAATAGTAGAAATTAAATGGGGGTATTAAACAATTATATGGGGGGCTAATCATTTTATAATCTACAATAGTAGAAATTAAATGGGGGTATTAAACTAATAAATGGAGAATGGACTAATGCTATCTACAATAGTAGAAATTAAATGGGGGTATTAAACACAATTGAGGTAAAAACCGAAGCAATATCTACAATAGTAGAAATTAAATGGGGGTATTAAACTTAAACTATACAATTTAAACAATAATATCTACAATAGTAGAAATTAAATAGGGGTATTAAACTTTGTTATCGGGCAGTTCTCGGCTATATCTACAATAGTAGAAATTAAATAGGGGTATTAAACAACAACACCACTTTGTCCGGAAACAAATCTACAATAGTAGAAATTAAATAGGGGTATTAAACGATAGTCGATTTGAGCAAATTTTTAAACATCTACAATAGTAGAAATTAAATAGGGGTATTAAACATTTTATCCATTATTATAGAAATATTATATCTACAATAGTAGAAATTAAATAGGGGTATTAAACATTTCCATAAAAGAAGCACTTGACTACAATCTACAATAGTAGAAATTAAATAGGGGTATTAAACTT
>Ga0265595_1001430_pt1 | contig 18303 bp, 11 predicted proteins | sample saktaG_15_FD_190148 | JGI IMG/M metagenome (GOLD analysis project Ga0265595, IMG submission 190148) | Saline water microbial communities from Sakinaw Lake, British Columbia, Canada - sak_2013_06_06_50m | ecosystem: Environmental > Aquatic > Non-marine Saline and Alkaline > Saline ... | reverse complement strand
TTTCTCCCTGGTGAAACAATCGCCTTAAAGGAAACTTTGGGTTTGAATAACATTCGTATTAAAAGATTACCAATGACTGCCAGGCTTTCGTATTTTGAGATTGAATGATACCTGTACTTAAAGAAATTCGCAGCGATATACTCAGGATTTCCAAAACAAGCGGGCATGGGCATATACCAACGTGCTTCTCTGTTGTAGAAATACTGTATGCTATCTATGATACAATCAATCACGATCCCAATAATCCCATATGGGAAGACCGCGATATCTTTATTCTGAGTAAAGGCCATGCGGCGCTTGCGCACTATTGTATTCTCGCGAAATTCGGATATTTTGATATTAAAGCGGTCGACTCATTCGGCGCGTTCATGTCGGACTTTGGCTGTCACGCTGACAGACTGAAAATTCCCGGGATAGAAGCTTCGACCGGTGCGCTGGGGCATGGAATCGGGATTGCGGTTGGAATGGCGTTGGCTCTTAAGATCAAAAAGAGCCATAGAAGGGTCTTTGTGCTGATTGGTGACGGTGAGGCTAACGAAGGATCGGTATGGGAAGCAATTATGGTCGCAGTAGATTTAAAACTGAGTAATTTAACTATTGTTTACGATAATAACATGTCTCATCTGAGGGGTCTTCAGATACATAACTCGGCGGACCGGTTTAGGGCATTTGGCTGCGATGTTGTAGTAGTAGATGGACACAGCGTCAAAGAAATAAAGAATGAAATGAATAAAACTTCCGACAAAGTGAGGCTCATCGTAGCGAACACTAAGAAAGGATACGGGTGTAAAACACTTATCAAGAACCAGTACGAGTGGCACAGGAAATCCCCCGATGAAAAAGAATTTGATTTGTTGATGGTGGAACTGGATGAGGAAACAGTTTAGGGATACCATAATGGACTTATCCGCCCACGACGAGAAAATCGTCATGATACTGGGTGATGTCAGTGTCTACCTGTTTAACGAGTTCAAACAGAAGTACCCTGATAGATTTTACAATATGGGTATCTGCGAGAATACACTGATCAGCGTAGCAGCCGGGTTGAGTTCACATGGATTTTACCCGTTCGTCCACACAATTGCCCCGTTTATTACCGAAAGGAGTTACGAACAGATCAAACTCGATATGTGCTATAACAAATTCGGCGGAAATATCGTGTCCTGCGGCGCATCTTTTGATTATGCCTGGGACGGCGCTACCCACCATTGCTATACTGATTTAGGTATTCTACGGATGCTGCCGCATATTGAAGTTATTCAACCGGGATCAAGAAAGGAAGTGGATGTTTTAATCAGGAGCCAATACAATAACGGGAAAACAACATATTTCAGGCTATCGGACCATCCTCATGACATAGATATCCCGGTTGAATTCGGGAAAGGGGTGGTTTTAAAGAACGCAAATGCAAATGTAACTGTCATGACTGCCGGCCCGATACTTGGTAATGTTGTAGAAGCCTGTCGGGATTTGGATGTTAATCTCATTTATTTTCATACTATCAAACCGGTCGATAAAGCAACAATTTCCATGTTTAAGGATACACAGATACTGGTTATACATGATGCGTTTGGGTTATACGAGGCTGTTTGTGAAGTTCCAGGTTTATCTGTATCTTATCATGGTATGCCTGATGAATTTTGCTGTTGGTATGGCCAATTAACGGAAGTACGGGAAAAGATTGGGCTGGACGTAAAATCAATCAGACAAGCTGTTCACCAAAAATTGCAGACACCCCAAAGGCGTTAAAGAGGAATAATCATAATGTTTTATACGGGGAAAGTCGTGTTGGTTACCGGTGGGTCAGGATTTGTGGGCACTCATTTCGTACAGGAGCTTCTTAAGCAAGGCGCTAAGGTCCGTGTCCCTGTACACAAGAGGCCGCTAATTGTCAAAGATCAAGGCGTCGAAACGGTTAATGCGGATTTAACACGGCAGGAAGACTGTCTGGCTGCTGTAAAGGGTGTTGACTATGTAGTGCATGCTGCAGGTGCGGTTGCCGCCGCAGCAGTGACGGCAGGGAACCCCATGGAGGCCATTACGACAAACCTGATACTCACTTTGCAAATGCTGCAAGCAGCATGGGCCGGGCAAGTCGAGCGGTTCCTGCTGTTCAGCAGCAGCACGGGTTATCCAGCTGCGGATTATCCTATAAAGGAAGAGGAGATGTGGTCAGGCCCTACATACCAGTCATATTTCGGATACGGGTGGATGAGACGTTATATCGAACGGCTGGCCGAATTTGTAGTATCCAAATCAGATATGAAAATAGCCCTCATACGTCCAACAGCGGTCTACGGTCGCTGGGACAATTTTGATCCGGTGACGAGCCACGTGATACCGGCATTGATTCGAAGAGCAGTGGACAAGGAGAATCCGTATATTGTGTGGGGTACTGGCAAAGAGGTGCGCGATTTCCTGCATATAACGGATTTGGTGCGCGGTTGCCTGCTGATGCTGGAGAAATATGCCACCTGTGACCCTGTCAACATTGGGTACGGGAAGGCTTTTACGATTGAGGATGCAGTGCATCTTATCTTGAAGGCTGCCAATCATGAAAAAGCTGAAGTGATTTTTGATATGTCTAAACCAACGGCAATCCCGTTTAGAATGGTTGACACTGCCAAAGCTAAAAGTATAATAGGGTTTGAGCCTGAAGTTTCATTGGAGAATGGATTGAAGGACACTGTTGAATGGTACATTCTGAATAGATGACAGCATGCACAGATGCGGGATTTACAATCGTGAGTTGGGAAATGATAGATAAAACATGATAGAAACAGAGGTTTTAAAAAGTTTTAAAGGAAGTAATACCGTCGTAACCGGGGGCAGTGGTTTAATTGGACGGCAGGTTGTAAACCTGCTTTGCGATGCCGGCGCACGCGTCAAAATCGTATCTCTTGATAAGGTTAGCGTTGATGACAGGGCAGAGCATATATATGGTGATCTTACGAGCTTTGACTTCTGCAAAGACGTAATTAAAGGCATGGACTTTGTTTTCCATCTGGCTGGTATTAAAGGTTCAATCGAAGTGACCAAGACAAAGCCCGCAAGTCATTTCATACCAGCATTGATGTTCAACACCAATGTCCTGGAGGCGTGCAGGGTTAACGCGGTCAAAAAGACCGTTTATACGAGCTCGATTGGCGCTTATGCAAGCGCCGAGGTATTTAAAGAAAGCGAGAATTTGGATGGGCCGCCTATGGACTTCATGTCCGGGTGGGCCAAAAGGATGGCTGAGATGCAGATCAAAGCCTATGAAATCCAATACGGATTAGAAAACTTTGCTGTAGTGAGGCCGTGCAACGTTTACGGTCCCGGAGATAACTTCGATCCCCATAACGCCATGGTTATTCCAGCTTTAATGTACAGGATATACCATAAGGAGGATCCACTTATAGTCTGGGGTGACGGCAGTGCCATACGTGATTTTGCATATAGCCGGGACGTTGCCGAAGGAGTGATTTCAGCCTTGTATTATGGCACCAGATCAGCATTTGTTAACCTTGGGAGCGGCAAAGGTTATACTATTAAAGATCTGGTTAGAACTATGAATAGCTTTATTGATTTCAAATATGAATTCGATGCTTCGAAACCCTCCGGTTTTCCTAAGAGGGTTATGGATATAACCCTGGCCAGGGAACTGATTCATTATAATCCGACAACGACTCTACAGGATGGGCTAAAGCAGACCTGGGACTGGTTCATTAAAAACCAGGATGAATACCTGCAGAAAATGAACTATTTCAAGGAGCAGTAAATTGATTGAAGTTTCTGAAACCAAGTTAGAGGGGGTCTTGCTGATAAAGCCACCGACAATTTTTGAGGATTTCAGGGGAACTTATGTTGAAATATATAATGAGAAAATATATAAAGAAGCAGGCATAAGTGTAGATTTTATCCAGGATGATATATCGGTATCAGCCAGAAACGTACTTAGAGGTGTCCACGGAGATGCTGGAACGTGGAAATTGATATCCTGTTTACACGGGAAGTTTTATCTGGTTGTTGTTAACTGGGATAAATCCTCCAGGCAGTTCGGGCAGTGGGACTCCTTTGTTTTGTCGGACAATAACAGGCACCAGGTATTAGTGCCACCAAAATTTGGCAATGGTCACCTTGTACTCAGTGAACAGGCGATATTTCATTATAAACAGTCGACATACTACAACCGGGCAGGACAGTTTACATTGTTATGGAATGACCCAAAGATAAATATCCGGTGGCCGGTTACGAACCCTGTTTTATCACATAGGGATGAAATTGGAGAATAGCCTTGGCATACCCCCGTTTAGGATACTTTGCGCGATGAATTGGGGAAACGGTGAGCGCGCATGTATATATGCATGAATATTAATTTGTTGGATATCAATAATTTAAAATGATTATTACCAGCACGCCTTTTCGGATCTCTTTTTTTGGTGGTGGGACGGATTACCCGGTATTTTACGAAGAAAACGGAGGTGCTGTTCTAAGCACCAGCATCAACAAATTCTGCTATGTTACTGTGCGGTATCTACCGCCGTTTTTTGATTATAAGTATCGCATCAGGTACACATCCCGCGAGGAAACTCAAACCGTATCGGAGATTAAACACCCTTCAGTGCGCGAATGTCTTAATTTCGTTCCAATAGAACATGGGGTTGAGATGGTTCACCATGCTGATTTACCGGCTATGTCAGGTTTGGGCTCTAGCTCGTCCTTTACGGTCGGGTTACTACATGCATTGTATGCTTTGCAAGGCAAAGTGGTGACTAAACGACAGTTGGCTCTTGATGCGATATATGTTGAGCAGGACATGATCAGGGAAAACGTGGGCTCGCAGGACCAGACGATAGCCGCTTTCGGTGGATTCAACAAGATTGAATTCGGCGGGCCGCAGAAAATAACAGTCCAGCCGGTGACCATAGATCATGGCAAGTTAGAGATGCTTCAAAATCACCTCATGTTGTTTTTTACCGGTTTTCCCCGGAATGCCTCGGAAATAGCAGGTGAACAGGTGAGAAAGACACCAGAAAATAGAAGGGAATTGAAGACCATGATGTCGATGGTGGACGATGCGCTGGATACCCTTAAGTCCAGTAAAGAAAAGCTTATGGACTTTGGGGTGCTTTTACGGGAAAGTTGGAAGATAAAGCGTAGCTTAACGCAGCGCATCACCAACACTTCGATAGATGAGATTTACGAAGCGGGCATAGGAGCTGGTGCGGTGGGTGGTAAATTGCTCGGTGCAGGCGGGGGAGGATTCATGCTATTCTTCGTAAAACCGGAACTTCAGCCAAAGGTAAAGGAGAAATTGGGGAAGCTACTATATGTACCCTTTAAGTTTCATAATTTGGGCAGCCAGATAATTTATTATGCTCCTGAAGAGAACTTCTAACAGCTCAATAAATGCATACCATGAGTTGCAGAAAGCTGAACAAATAGGAAGGATGTGATAATGCCGGCAAGCAGATTACTTCATTATGCTATGAGCGGTCTGCGTATGCTTAATCAAGAAACGCCCTGGGAAAGGCGTAGATTACGAGAAAAAGCTTCCCAATTTACGCACAATTATTCTGATGAGGGAGACGCCGGGCTAATGGTCCTGTCACGGCTAACAATATTAGCAAGATTAATATTACCTCCGGCAGACGTAGGTGAAAACAGGATAGATATAGTCCCGGTTATTGATAGGCACTATGAATACGCATACACTGTTGGAAAATTGCGGGAACATGACATACGCGACAAAAATATTCTTGATGTAGGATCATCAGGCAGTGTACTGCCAACAATTCTCGCGGCTTTGGGGAATCGCGTTGTATGCGTCGATGTCCGCGAATGGCCTGTGACGTGGCCAAATCTCAAGTTCGTTAAGTGTGATTTAGCTGAGGTAGATTTTGCCATGGAAAGTTTTGATGTCATCACTCTTATCTCTACAATAGAGCACGTCGGATTAGGTGCTTATGGGGATAAAGTGGATGTGGATGGAGACATCAAAAGTATGGCTATGTTTAGAAAATATCTCAAACCTAAGGGGTTGATGATTATTACGGTCCCATTTGGCAAACCCTCTATCCTTTATCCCTCACACAGGATATATGATAGTTCTCGTTTCTGGAGGCTAACTTCAGGGTTTTCGATTCTCGATAAAGGATTCTTTGGTCCGATTGATCAACCTTGCGTCTATCGACCCTGTAGCGAGAAAGAAACATATGGGGTGGATACGTATAAAAGCTATGCAGTGATATGCGCTCTTTTGGAAAAAGAGTGAAAACAATTAATAAAAATTATTTTAGGAATGGGTTCAGGCTATAGAAATACTAACGTAGAGAGAGACTTGAATTGAATAACAGGTTAACCCAATCCGAAAGAACTGATTCAAAGGAAGATACATCATTCATGCCGATGGTGACCATTATAACGCCGGTTTTAAACGGCGTTCGATATCTGGAGCTGTGCGTTGAGAGTGTTTTGAAGCAGAGATATCCGCATATTGAGCATGTCTTTATTGATGGTGTTTCAACCGATGGTACCGTGGGCCTGCTAACCGCATTAAGTCGCAAATACCCTGAAAAGATTAGATTTATATCGGAACCTGATAACGGTGCGTATGACGCTGATAACAAGGGAATAGTGATGGCATGCGGGGAAATCATCGGCTTTCTGGGCGTTGATGATACTTATGAACCGGGCGCTATTCAAGCTGTCGCGCAGTATTTCGCAGATCATCCTGATGTTTTTATTGTATATGGTGACAATAATTGCATTGATGCAAATGGGGAATTTATTATTTGCTCACGAAGCGAAGAATTTGATTTAAAGAAAACTATTCACGGATCTGTGGGCGCACCCGGCGCCTCCATATTCTACAGGAAAGAGATATTTAATAAGATAGGCGTATTTGACCAACTTGTTAGCGACCTGGATTTTATTATAAGGGCTGGGAAAGTGGTTAAGATACACCGTTTAGATAGGATTCTATGTAACAACAGGATACATAAAGGAAGCATTACCTGGGGATCATGGGAGGGGCGCAAGAAGCAGATGCGGAACCACTGCATTGTAAGCCGGCGGCACGGGGGCGGTATTTTTTCCGGGTATTGCAGGATATACTATTCGTATGTATTACTTGATTGGTTTCGCCCTGTTTTTGGCCCGATATACCCATTTATCGGCAGATTGACCGGAAAAAACATAGGTAAAACCAAAGATGACTGGGCTATCAGGATAAAGGGGTGAGGTGTGAGAAAAGCGGCCTTTGACCTTCAAATAAGTAAATTAGTAATCAATGATACGTATCTGGGCAATGCCAGTAACAGATATCACCTGCTCATGGTACCGTATTAGTGGTCACGCTTCTAACCGGTGACCACCCGCTCCAGCCTGCTGCGTTGCCAGCCTTCACGTGCCAGTAATATGTGGTGCCCGGTGTGAGTCCGGTGACTTCTTTTAGCGTGACATTACCGACCTCGGCATTAAATATATCCGTGCCATTAAAGCCGGACAGGGTATTTACCTGCAGGTGGTAATTGGTCGCCCTGTCCACAGCGCCCCATTTAAAGGTCAGGGTGGTGCCTGGTGTAATGAATGTTGTGGCAAGAGGTATCGGCGGGGGGGTCCCCCAGCCCTGGGCGATGGAGTAATATGCGCCGTTGGTGAAGCCGGTGCCGGCGGGGTTGGGGAAGGAGAAGCCGGAATACGTAGCCTGCTTGTAGGCCATTGTTTCGCTGCCCGTCACGTAGCCGGTGCAGGCTGCGTCCGAGTTGAGGGCTATCCAGTAGGCCGTGCCCTCGGTTATGGATGCAGAGGAGGGTAGGTTAATGGTGTTCCAGTCCGGTGTAACGGCCTGACCGGTGTTGTTGGCTGCCAGCAGTGCGCCCGGTGAGCCCGCTGAATCGGCGTAGACGGCGACCTTGACGTTGCCCGGCGCGCCGCACTTGACCCTGACCTGGTTAAGGTTGCCGGAGGCGGTGGCCGTCCATTTTGTGAGCGCTATGTAGTTGGGGGTAAAGTTGGTGGAGGAAGAAACATCACCCGCGCCTATGAGGTTGCTGACAGGAAGGGCAACGGTGATGGAAAGAGCCTGGGTATCTGTAGCGGGTGTTGGTGCGCTGTCGGTTACCTGCACGGTGAAACTGATGGCGCCTTCGGCGGAAGGAGTTCCGGATATAACACCAGTGGACGGTGCCAGAGATAATCCTGCGGGCAGTGATCCCGATGATATCGACCAGGTGTAGGGAGTTGTACCCCCCCTGGCCTCCAGGGCCTGGGAATACGGAACCCCTAACGTCGCCCCAGGCAGGGCGGTGGTAGTTATATCGAGAGGTGTGGTGTTAGTGGTAAAGGAAGCCTCGGTGCCTGAGGATGTGCCGGCGCTGTTTTTCGCCTGGGCTATGAAGTAATATTTTGTGCCGGGATTGAGACCTGCGATGCTATCAGAAAAGCTTTGCCCAGTAGTCTTCAAATCTGTGCGCCAGGTCGTGGAGTATGCATAGGATGGCCCGGTGATAGTGTCATACTGGAAACGGTACTGGCAGGGTTCGCCGCCGTCGGTGATGATCTTTCCATTGAGAGTAGCCGCGATTGACGTGATGTCGGTTGCCCCGGAGACGTTAGTTACCGTGGGCATAGAGAGTATAGTGAAGCTCTTCTCGCCCCCTTCGATCTCTGTGGTTTCATATTTGAGCCGCGCCTTAAAATTATAGTTGACGCCAGATGTGAGGCTGGTAATCGATTCTTCGTAAGTCCCAATATCTGATTTATCCATCCAGGGAGTATATGTCCAGTCGCCTTCCGATGGCTTGTAGGCAAATTGCACGCTGCCTGATGCATAATCATTGAAGTTATATGCCATGTGCAAGGTAGCTGACGTACCAGCAACTTCGGTAGCATCACTGGTAGACACTGCCGGTGAAATTATTAACCAACTCGGATGGCCGTCCTCTCCCGGGCTCAGTGTAAGCCGTGCCTGGTTATTACCATCAGCATCCATAACATAGATTTCCCAATCGCCGTAGCGCTCGGATGCAAACGCTATTCTGGTACCATCCCGTGACCATGCCGGATCGTTATCATGCGCAGTATTATTGGTGAGATTCCTCTGGTTGGTGCCGTCAACATTCATGACATAGATTTCCCCATTGCCGTCGCGACCCGACGTAAAGACAATTTTAGTCCCGTCGGGAGACCATGAAGGATTGGTTTCATTTGCAGGATTATTGGTTAACCTGGTTTGGACAGTGCCATCAGTATTCATAACATAGATCTCACTATTCCCATCACGAGTCGAGGTGAAGGCAATTTTAGTCCCATCGGGCGACCAAGCTGGACTGCGACCCACTTCACTGGTCAGCCGAGCTTGATTGGTGCCGTCAGCATTCATAACCCAGATTCGGGTTTTATCATCAGATTCCTCATAATCAAAGGCGATTTTAGTACCATCCGGCGACCACACTGGATTGCTACACCAATAGTCCTTAAATGTCAGCCGGGTCTGGTTACTGCCGTCGGCGTTCATAGTATGGATTTCTGGGTCACTGAGCAAATTGCCAACTAACGTGAGCCACCTTTGGAAGGCGATCTTCGTGCCATCCGATGACCACGCAGGCGTATAATCGTATAAAGTATTATTCGTAATCCTTGTTTGGGTGCTTCCGCGAGCATACATTGTATAGATTTGGCTATTTCCGTTCCGGCGGGAGTAAAAAGCCAACTTTCCCATGGGGGGACTTGTCCAGGTGTTGAACAACATGTCTGCACCATAAGTAGTTATATAACCAACAGCTTTAGCACGGAAATAGTAAGTAGTATCTGCACTCAAGCCATCTAAACCAAAACTAACCGGTCCGGGTGCGGTCATTGCCTGGGCTTCAGTCTCATTACTATATGACCCAGGGCTTGTGTCCCACTGGAAGGAAACATTCACAGTCGGGGCTGTCCCCAGCCTGTCAAGGGAGCCGTTAAACGTGACCGAATTGCTTCTAGCATTAATAGCCGCGCTGGTGGTAATTACCGGCGGAGCACCAACCACAACTTTTAGGTCGGCAGTTGTTGGCCAATTGCTGATGTTCTCCACCCTGACCTCGGGATTGCTGTCGTAGAAGCGATAAGTTCCGCTATTGGGTGTGGTGGCCAGAGTAAAGTTGCGAATGTCGCCCCAGTATGGATGAGGAGGGTAAGGATCACCGTGATTACCCCTGTTAGTCCCATATTCCAGATCCAACCTGCCATCAGCCTGCTCCAAGGCTACCTTGTAGTGTTGGCTCGGGTGGGTCCAATTGTATTGATCAAGACATTCCCAATCGTTGCCAGGCATTGACTCATCTATATGCCAGATTAAAAGGCCAGCATAAGGTAAATAGAAATCATAGCCAGTATTTTGTCTCTTTTCCACCAGGAAATACTCATCGCTCATTCCGGGTGCAGAGCCGAGAGTTAGATGATAAATATTGCCGCCCGACTCCACACCATCGAACCTGGCGCTCAATAGTTCACCTGTAACGTTGACCACATTTCCCCAACCAAGTTTGGTGCGGGCCCAGGCACAGGGATGAGCCGGTGAGCTGCCTATATCCCGAGAGTTATATAAACCGTTCCAGGAACCACTTGCCATCAAGCACCATTCACCTGCGCCCTCAGAGGATTGGTCAATATCATAGAGGTCTGGAAGTCCAAAAACGTGCCCGAGCTCATGGCAAAAGACGCCGATGGTCATATTGGGCAGAGGCTTCCAATCGGCCGGCCAATGCTCCGGCATAATGGTATATTCGGACGCACGGACGCCGTCTACTGTTACGGGTGTCGATGTTGCCCATTTATGAGAATTGATCTGGCTGGAGTCGTCAAGAGCTTCTCTTCCAGTCCCGGCATGGACCACCATTAATGCATCAACATATCCATCAGCGTTATTATCATACTGACTGAAGTCGACATAGGGGTCAGCCAGCGTTATAGCATCCTCGACCAGCTTCTGCGCATTATGCGGGTAAGAGCCAAGGCCACCCTGTCCCCACGTGTAGTACGAATAAGTTTGCGGCGCTCTAAACCAGCCAGTAGAACTTGGCAGATTGACGGTGACAATATCCAGTACACCATAGGACACTTCTTTCCAATAATGACGAACCGATGGTGATGAGGTGCCAAACACCAGGCTATCAAAATAACTGGCTGTTACCTGTGAGTTCTTATCGCTGAAGTCCACGAGTAAAAGAATCGCCCGGAATGTACCCTGCGGCATTATCTTTTGCACGGTGGCCCGGTCCAATCCGCTTTGACGAAGTGAGAGAATCGTGGAACGTTCTGGCTCAGTTTGCTCTTGGACTTTCTTAGCAATGTCGGGATGAGGAGGCATTAAACTAACTAAATTCTCTCTGTCAGTAACCCTCGCCGTACTTACTGTAACCGCGGGAATTTGCGAAGTCAGCAAACAGAATATAAATAAAAAGGAAATCAATCGTCTGATAAAAGCTTTCATGCTATCGCTCTTTATTGATTTCCGACAGGTAGTAGAAGGTTCCACTTTCATCGCCCTTGACACTTAAATGCCCATTGATCTTATCTCCAATTTCATAAACATCCATATTCTCTCTGGTCCTTGCTATCAAAGCTTGTCCTGTATTTGCTTTAGTCATGTTGGTATACCCTTGAATATCCAGTGAATTTAGGAGATCGAGTTCCACTTGCCACAGAAAAATTCCAGCCAGAGGTCTAATAGAAATAATTTGAGCTATGACAATACTATCATTGGGCACTACTGGAAGCGCCTTCACGGCATCTGGGATAATTATCGTTGCAGGCTTTTGAGGAGGAACTTGTGTAATGCCCTCGCTGCAGCCGCAAACTGCCACTGCCAAAAATAACAATGCATATATCACTGGAGATGCCCCCCTTTTCTTGTTCACTTCCAGCTTATCCACAAACTTGAGGTGGGCCCAGTTGCGTCTTTTCATGGCAGTATTTCTACTCATTTTCAGCCATTTTACTTTCTTAGTGACCTGCCTGTCTTAATGGGGTGCATTACAGACTGTCTCTATAAATTTGCCAATACATTGATAAAGCACAACTTATCATCACGGCGCCGTGCTGGCCGTGATGCTGCGCGTTGCAGACCACCCGCTCCACCCTGCAGCGTTCCCGGCCTTCACGCGCCAGTAGTAAGTAGTACCAGGTGAGAGGCCGATGACCTCCATTGTAGTGATATTCCCTACCTCGGCGTTGAATAAATCCGTGCCATTGAAACCGGGTAAGGTATTTACCTGCAGGTGGTACTTGTTTGCCCTGTCCACGGCGCCCCATTTGAAGGTGAGCGCGGCACCGGGCGTTATGAATGTCGTGGCGGGAGGCACAGGAGGCGGGGTACCCCAACCAGCCAGCAGATGATAGGCTGAGGTATAAGAAGTGAATCCTGCGCCTGCCGGGTTGGGGAAAGAGAAGCCGGAATAGGTGATGCCAGTTTTGTAACGCATCGTTGTGCCGCTGGAGGCTACATAGCCGGTACAGGCGCCAGAGGACACGAAGCCCAACCAGTAAGCCGTGCCTGCAATAACCGGGGTAGAGGGGATGCTGACGATGTCCCATATTCCCGGGCCCACGGCCGTTCCGGAGTTATTGGCGTTGAGGAGGGCGCCCGGTTCCCCGGCATTATCGGCATAAATGGCCACTTTGATATTGCTGCCGGCGCCAGCCTTGACCCTGACCTGGGTTACAGTGCCCGAAGACCCGGCAACCCATTTGTCCAGCGCCAGCAGGTTTCCTGCCTGGCTGCCCGTAGCAATCGCATCGTTAGAGCCGATGAGCTTGTTAACCGGCAGGGAGTTGACACTGACGGCATAAGCCTGGGTTGAAGAATCGGCGGCAGTAACGGTATAAGTCACCGGGTTTGTAAAGTTTTGGGCTGATCCACTGGCTGGACTGATTGATGCCCCGGTGTGGGTGATGGTCGGTACAAGGGCAGTAATATTGATGCCGGAAGGAACAGTCAGAGCAATGGTGTGAGTTGCTTCAGTGATAACTCCAATAACCGCCGGGCTCAACGCGTTGAAATTGAAGGAGGTGATGGCCTTGTTATTCACATTAATCGGTGTTGTCCCCTGAATAACACCCTGGTGTGACCCGGTGTCAAAAGAGAGTGTGGCCGTCCAGATACCGTTGCGGGCATCCGGGGGAAGTTGAAAGCCGTAATTATAGAACAATTGACTGGTCTGTATTTCTTGAAAGACCGTGCCATCAGGGTTTCTTAGCGTCAGAGTAGGGTAGTTTTCCGCAATATCCTGTACGTCGCTCAACGCTTTGAGGGCTGACAGGCGGTCTTCACCTGCGCCCCTGCGAATTATTGGGTCCGCCTTTTTTTGTGCAGCCTCCGCCGCCGCTGAGGAAATAATGTATGAATAAGAGAGCCTGTTGTTAAATCCATCGGCGATAAGGCAATTGAGGTTCACCCAGTCCCCCGGGTTATATGCTACTCGCTCAGGCAAAACACCGGCGCTGAAGTTACCGCCCGTATGCAGGGTCGCTGTGCTGCCGTTGGTAACATTCAACTCTCCCAGCTCCAGCAAAAACGTTACATCCTCGGCGCCATCTGACTTCGTCAGTTGCCCATCGATGTCATAGCCACCCGCAGAAAATGTGACTGCGTTGTCTTTACTCACGGTGAAACAGGGGGCAGTTGCAGTGGCATCCGGCGCCCTGAGGAAGGGAATAAAAACGGCCTGAGTAAAACCTGCCACGTCGACCAAGCACTGGCCTGTGGGCATGGAAGCCGAAGCGAAGGCAAGCGCAGATGGGGCGCCAGGGATGGTCGGACGTGAGTGATACAGGTAGTAGAGGTTACCCCAGTCCCACAAAAAGATATCCCTGTAGGTGAACGGAGTCAGGTAAACCGTCATCTGCCCTGACCCATCAGCAGATGCTATTCCCCGTGGCCAGTATGCAGAAATACCGACCCAGAGACGTGCACCAGCCAGGGGGTTGCCATCCAGTTTGCTGGCAGTGACGGCCACGGGGACCGTTTCCGCGCTGGCATCCACGACGAGGCTGCAGGGTGCAGTTATATCAGTTTTCACAATGTAGAAATGGCCATTCCATGAACTAATAACCATAATATATGTTCCATCAGGGACGTCCAGAAATGACTGCCCGCTTGCGTCAAAACCGCCAGACCATATCGGGGAATTGGAGAGATTGGTGTAGACATCCACATAAGCATCACTTGCCGGCAATCCTTCACGGTTTTTCACTGTGAGGTTAATACCCGTTGAAGCTTGAGTGATGAAGGAAGAGGAAGATTCGGCCCAGGACGTTCCCGCCGAGTTTGTGGCTGAGCAGCGGTAATAATAGGTAGTACCGGCGGTTAGCCCAGTTATGCCTGTGGAGAAAGCTCCTGCCGCCCTGACGCCAAGGTTTTCATCGTGGCCCCAGGTACCTGTGCCCCCATCGTTACCACCCCAGTAGATATGCACGGTGGTGGCCGTGCCGCCGTCGGAGGTCAGGTTGCCGTTGAGTGTGGCCATAGTTGCCGTGACATCGGTGGCTCCGGATGCGTTGTTTACGGTAGGGGCAAAGGGAGTAGTGTTGGAGGTTATCTTCACTGTAGGGTCACCGTAAAGATTAAAATCAAAACAGTTCATCAAGAACACATTGGCATCAATAGGAATAAGAGTTTGCATTGTACTATAGAGAGCAAGGCCGGCAGAATCGTTAGCAACCAGCCTTCTAATGTACTCGTAACCAATCCCTGAGTTGCTGGGACTGTTGACAAAGCTGGTTTGACCTCCATAATACCAGGAAACCCTCGTAGCACCCACTGTTCCGATTCCGCCCTGCTTCAAAATCGAATATTGCAGGTTATAGCTGGCTTCGGGATATCCGTTGGTGCAGGAGCACTGGTAGGTAAAAGCCGGGTGATCATCATCGAGCATGGTAGAGTAAGAGCTTGTCATGAACGCACCACTACCGCATTCGCCGTAGCCGGAGTATGCCCCGGTGCTGTTGCCATGTCCCCACCAGCTTACTATGCCGTAGTCATCGGACACCCAGCGGTCTCTGACACCTGTGCCACTTCTCAATTCTTCTTCAGATATAAAGATTGAATTGGCAGCAGCGCAGTCGCTGCCCTGCTGGTACATCCTCCACGATGAGTAACCTGCAGAATCTAAATAGTTGGTTTTCATCTGTTCAGCAAGATATGCGCCGTCTGTACTGCTATCCGAAAAGCTCATGGGCAGCAGCGCGCCCTTGCGCCAACTTATGCTACTCTCATTCTCATAATCTATAGTCTTCTGCAAAATGCTATCGAGGGTAGTATAGTCGGCGTCGTATACCGGTATCCTGCCCACATAAACCTCCGGGGATAAATCAACTCCTCCTGAACCAGTATCCGCGGGAGATTCGCCATAGTAAAGGTTGCCATTAATGTCCCAGTTACCGGTTAAGTCCGAATAATAATGGTCGGTAGGAGTTTCTTCGTAACTACCAGCACCTCTTAGTGGCCAGCACATTTTCATGGGCACATCGCCTTCGCCACTTTCGTAGGGAGTGGGATTACCGATCAGCAGGACGTACTGGATACCGTAGCTGATGTAGTTATCCTGCAGCCACTTCCTTATCTTATCGGCTTTGGTGTTTGGCGCCTGCCCGGTAACGGCGCCCCATTGGGCTTCGGTGGCTACCAGTACGCTGTAACCTTTGCTCTGCTTATGGGCCACAAAGGAAGCCAGCTTGGTGCTGCCCGCCTGGATGGCGCTGGTTGTGATGATGACATAGTTATATGTGGGCGCTTGCGGCCTGATAACTCCTGTTGCCGGGTATAGGGCAGAAGACTGGTTAAAGTTGAAAAAAAGCTGCGGGGCTAAGCTGTCCATGGCCGTATCGGCCAGAAGCTCAGGCGAAGCCTGCACGCCGGATCGCTGGTAGCTTAGCTCAATGGTCACGCTTTTAATATAAGTAAGCTTTTTGGTTACTGGGTTGTACTGGAAGGGAGTGAAATCCACGCGGGCAAAATCCCATTTCCGCATCTGCGAATAGGGCAGCAGGTTTAAATATGCGGTCGGGAAATCGGCATCCGTGCCGTACACGTCCATATCCCTGCCGTTCACCAACGCGTAATTCTCACACTGGCCCATCTCCGGCAGGATGTTGCTGTCATACGTATGGATAATGGGAGGTGCGGGCTTGATATCATACGTATCCTCAAGCAACTCCGTCTCCGTAGAGGCCACCCTGAGGCTGAGGCTATCCCAAAGGATATCAGGGGGTACAAGTATATTAAAGGCCCTGTGCGGCAACATGGGATCCCCTGTTATGGAGGACTGGGAAAAATTCTCCATCTGTATGAAGGCCAGGCCGTCTTTGTCCTTGCTGATGGTGTATGGCCCGGCCGGCAGTTTGAGCGTGATGCTGGCCGCAGTGTCTGACGCGGCATAGGCGCCCATATCCGCGGGAATAGCTGCCGCCGACAGGCCAAAAGCCAGCAGCAGGATAGCAGTCAGGCAGTTCCGCAAGATCATTACGGCCTTAGATTTCATAATGGCTACTCCTTAATCCTTTATATAAACCAGCAAATCCGGTATTTAAATTACTACCTTCCGTGTTCCCTGAATACAACTTATTGTCACGGCACAGTATTGGTCAGGATGCTGCCGGTTGATGACCAGTCGCTCCAGCCGGTGATGTTGCCCGTTTTCACCCGGCAATAGTAAGTGGTGCCGAGGGTCAGGCCGGTTACTTCGTACGATGTAGCAGTTGCTGTTTCGGCATTGAATAAATTAGTGCCGTTGAAATCGGCCTGCGTATTCACCTGCAGATGATACTTGGTAGCCCCGTCGGCAGGGTTCCATTTGAGTGTAATTGAAGTGCCGGGGGATGTTGGTGTGGGCGCATCGGGTGGTAGTGGCGGGGTGCCCCAGCCCTGGGCGATGGAATGATATGGGCCGGATGCGAAGCCTGTGCCGGCCGGGTTAGGGAAGGGGCTTGAGTAGGCGGCGGACTTATAGGCGAGGGTGCCGCTGCCTGCGACGTAGTTGATGCACTGGGAGTCCGAGTTAAGGGCCAGCCAGTAGGCTGTGCCCGAGGTTACGGCTACAGGTGAGGGCAGGTTGATGGTGTTCCAGCCTGGTACCACGGCCTGTCCGGTGTTGTTGGCGCCGAGCAATGCGCCCGGGGAAGCTGAATTGTCGTAAAGGGCGACCTTGACGTTGCCCGTGGCGCTGCACTTGACCCTGACCTGGTTGAGGTTGCCGGAGGTGGTGGCCGTCCACCTGCTGAGTGCCAGGGTATTGGCGCCGTGGCTGCCAGAAGCGGGAACATCATCGGCGCCTACGAGTTTGTTGGAGGGCAGGGTGACGGTGATAGAGAGGGATTGGGTATCCGTAGCAGTTGCGCTGTCGGCTACCTGTGCGGTGAAGCTGGATGTGCCTGCCGCGGTCGGGGTGCCTGTTATGGCTCCTGTGGAGGTATTGAGGCTGAGCCATGCAGGCAGCGATACTGTTGACCAGGTATAGGGAGGTATGCCCCCCGTGGCTAATAGTGTCTGGGAGTAGGGGGTGCCCACGCTGGCCTCGGGCAGTGAGGTGGTGGTGATATTGAGCGGTGGCGGGCTGTCGATGGTGATGGCAAGGTCCTGGGTATCCGTAGCCGCGGCGCTGTCGGCTACCTGGATGGTGAAGTTGGAGGTGCCGGTGGCCGAAGGCGGACCGGAGATAACGCCTGTTGAGGAGTTAATATCCAGCCCTGCGGGCAATGAGCCGGCTGATACGGTCCAGGTATAGGGCGTAGTGCCGCCGCTGGCCTGAAGCGTCTGAGAGTAGGGGGTGCCCTGGGTGCCGGCGGGCAGGGAGGTGGTGGTAATGGTCAGCACCGGAGGGGTGCCCCAGCCCTGGGCGATGGAATGATATGGGCCGGATGCGAAGGCTGTGCCGGCCGGGTCAGGGAAGGGGCTTGAGTAGGCGGCGGACTTATAGGCGAGTGTGCCGCTGCCTGCGACGTAGTTGATGCACTGGGAGTCCGAGTTAAGGGCCAGCCAGTAGACTGTGCCCGAGGTTACGGCTACAGGTGAGGGCAGGTTGATGGTATTCCAGCCTGGTACCACGGCCTGTCCGGTGTTGTTGGCGCCGAGCAATGCGCCCGGGGAAGCTGAATTGTCGTAAAGGGCGACCTTGACGTTGCCCGTGGCGCTGCACTTGACCCTGACCTGGTTAAGGTTGCCGGAGGTGGTGGCCGTCCACCTGCTGAGTGCCAGGGTATTGGCGCCGTGGCTGCCAGAAGCGGGAACATCATCGGCGCCTACGAGTTTGTTGGAGGGCAGGGTGACGGTGATAGAGAGGG
>Ga0265595_1001428_pt1 | contig 18319 bp, 21 predicted proteins | sample saktaG_15_FD_190148 | JGI IMG/M metagenome (GOLD analysis project Ga0265595, IMG submission 190148) | Saline water microbial communities from Sakinaw Lake, British Columbia, Canada - sak_2013_06_06_50m | ecosystem: Environmental > Aquatic > Non-marine Saline and Alkaline > Saline ... | reverse complement strand
AAGCTTCCTGAAAAACCGCTATCTCAAAAGGAAATGCCTCAATGGCTAAACCTTATGGGTACGGGCGAAGTAGGGGTTTCTGCTCTGCCGGTTAAGGAAGAGTTATCGCTTATCAACGAACAATTAATAATTGAATTTTATTCAAAATAAAAGGAGTATATATGAGTTATATCTTAAACGATTTGAATCTTCTCGAAATTAAATCGCAAGGCCTAGAGGACAATAAATCCACTCAGTTTATCATCGAACCGTTATCACCAGGATATGGCGTTACCGTTGGAAATACTTTGCGGAGAATATTGCTCTCATCACTTGAAGGAGCTGCTATAAAGTCAGTAAAGATAGTGGGAGCAAGCCACGAATTTTCCACCCTTAAAGGAATAAAGGAAGACGTTGTTGATTTAATCCTAAATCTTAAGACCACAAGGTTTAAATTGACGGGCGAAGGTCCGGTAATGCTGGAATTGTCGATTAAAGGGCCCAAAAAAGTGACTGCCGCGGATTTTAAGAAAAATTCACAGATTGAAATCGTTGATCCCGATCATTACATTGCGTCAGTAGAAAAAGCAGGAAAACTAGACCTTGAAGTTGAAATTGATCGCGGACGCGGTTATATCCCCGTCGAAAAAAAAATAGACGAGAAATTGCCGCTCGGGACAATTATGGTGGACAGCATTTATACCCCAGTGAAAAAAGTTAAGTTTGACGTTGAAAACACCCGTGTTGGCGGAATGACCGACTACAACCGGCTTATCATAGAAATTACGACCGATGGAACTATCAGCCCCTCAGATGCTCTAAAAACAGCCGCACAAATCATGAATGAACACCTGCAGGCGGTAATTGACTCCTGCACAGTTGCACCGAAATCCGCTAAATCCGAGAAGAAATCAACCAAAAAGAAAAAGAAAAACGAGGAATAATGTCGAGAGTGTCGAAAATAAAAAAACCAATATTAAGGCTGGCGAAAAATCAGCTTTCGTCCTTGATTTTAGCTGAAAGATTAGTCACGACCCAATCAAAAGCAAAGACCTTAAAACAACAGGCTCAAGCTTTAATATCGCTTCTTGTCACGTCTAAAGACAAGCTGGCCCTTAGGCGAAAATTAAACAATATGCTTTACGGCAAGGCGATTGACAAGGCACTCGATGAAGGAAGATCATACAAATCAGTTTCAATCTTCAAGACCAAAAAACGCTCGGGGGATTCGGCTTCAATGTCAATCGTGAGTTTGAATCTGGTAAAACAGGAAAAAGAATCAAATAAGAAGGCTTAGGATGAAAGAAGTTAAATACGACGCAACAAATAAAGCACTGGGAAGGATTTCTTCGGAAATAGCCCGCATCTTAATGGATAAAGACAACGTTAATTTTGCCCCAAACGTTGTTTTCGACGGTACGGTCGAGGTTTTAAATCTAGAAAAGGTTCAACTTAGTGAAAAAAAACTGGTCGACTCAAAGTATTATCGCCACAGCGGTTACATCGGTAATTTAAAGGAAAGTACAATGAAGGAGTTATGGGAGAAGGACTACAAAAAATTCTTCATAAATATGGTAAAAAACATGCTTCCTAATAACAAATTGAGAAGCATTAGATTAAAAAAGATTAAGATTAAATAATGGTTACAGTAAAATACTTTTTTGGAACAGGTAGGAGAAAGACAGCTATTGCCCAGGTACGCCTTTTTGCGGGTTCTGGAAAGGTTAAGTATGCGGACCAAAGCGACGTTAAGGATGAGTTGCTAATGGAACATGCAAAGAAACCTCTTTTACTGGTGTCGCTGGATAATAAATATGATATCACGGTTTCGCTCTCCGGCGGCGGATTATCCTCACAGCGGGGAGCAACCCTGTTGGCAGTTTCGCGTGCTCTTGCAAAAGTAGATCCCGAAATAGAAAAAACATTAAAAAAAGAGGATTACTTAACGCGGGATCCAAGAGAGAAAGAACGTAAAAAACCAGGCTTGAAACGTGCACGAAGGGCGCCACAGTGGGCGAAAAGATAATATCAAATACAGGGGACAACCAAAAAAAACAAATGGTTGTCGAGTCAATTCGCAAAGGTGTTGAGACCTATCTTTCACAAAATATTGACAGATATGGCTTTATATCGGTTGATCTGCTTATGATATCAGAAGATTTAAGGTCGGCAACGATTTACATCAAAACACAAGAGCCAACAAAATCTGATGCGCTGATTTCGATGCTAAACGGTAGCAAGAAAGATGTTACGCAACACGTCAAACGTTTCATGGACACAAGATACTTTCCTAAAATCGATTTTAGAGAAGGGGATGATGAGAACTTGGTATTTTAGTTTAATTTCAATTGCTTTAATTTCAATCGGCATATTGGCGGTTATATTTTTTAATATTAACCCTTATAAATCGGGAACTGTTCCGCTTTTTGGATTCTTCTTTACCCTATCTTTGGCTGTTTTTTCAATTCTTACCGTTTGCGCTAGTTTAATAAACACTTATAGGAAACAAAGCATACCTAAAACCAGAAGATCGATAATCTTGCGCAGGTGCGTCATTATTACATGTGCCATCGTGGGCTTACTGTTATTTTCGGCTCTTAAGGTATTAAATTTCCTGTCGGCTATAAACTTTGTTTTGGCACTAGCGCTTCTTGAAATATTTTTTATTAACAGGACAAGAGAGGGGTCAAAGTGACCAGGAGAAATTTAATTCTAATTATTCTTGTTGTTCTACTGATTGGCGTAGGGTCTATTATTTATTTTGGGAAATCACCATCGCAAGGAAGTGTGTTTGGAACCTCTATAAACTCCTTTTACTCACAAAAAATCTCAAAAATAGATCCGCCGCCGACAAGAAAGCCATCGGCAAGCGATCCAAGGATAAACGCGCAGTCGGCGATTTTAATGCACGAAGCATCAATGTACCCGCTTTACTCAAAAAACGCCGACTATCAGATACCTGTTGCTTCAATCACAAAAATAATGACAGCTGTGGTTGCGCTTGAAAACTATAAACTTGACGATGTGATTGAGGTTAGCGCAGATAGTGTGAACGTTACTCCATCTGTTATGAACCTATCCACGGGAGAAAAGATAACCGTCCGGAACCTTCTTTACGGCCTCCTTCTCCAGTCGGGAAATGATGCCGCTTTGGCCTTGGCATCAGGTAAGATGCCCATGGAGAAATTTATAAACCTAATGAATCAAAAGGCGAGTGAGTTGGGACTTGAAAAAACAAAATTCGAGGACCCTGCCGGTTTAGACGACCAAGGGCATTCGAGTGCGATCGATGTTGCAATCCTTTTTTCCTACGCCCTAAGGAACCCGGAAATTGAAAAAATAATCTCAACACCCGAAATAGAAGTCACAAGCGTTGACCAGTCGATTGTTCATCAACTAAAAAATTCAAATAGGTTGACCACGGGCGAGATACCTCTCGACGGTGTGATGGGTGGTAAAACCGGATATACTCCGGACGCTGGTCACACGCTTGTAAGTGCCGCAACAAGAGACGGGCAAACCTTGATTAGCGTAGTTTTAAAGACCTACTCAAATGCCGCTTCCGCAAGCGCAGAAGAATCTAGGAACTTATTGGTCTGGGGCTTTGGGTCGTATAATTTTTGAACTAACTTGACGAACGTATATCGTGTGCTACAGTATTAACGAATTTTATTATGGAAATTTCACCACTTTATCAAATCTTGATTTACCTTGAGGACAAAGGATCCGCAACTTTAGACGAAATAAAAAGTTGGGGGATAGCCGTCTCCAGGGGTGTTTTGGGAAAAATGGAGGCGATGCTGCTGGTTGAGAAACAAGACACAGATCAAAAGGTGGTCTTCAGATTATCAAGAAAGGGTTATGAGTTCTTAAATTCAATCCTAGATCAAATTCACAAGGAAACACAACACTGGGATGGTAAGTGGCGAATGATTTGGTTTTCAGTTCCCGAACGTGACCGCTCAAAACGTGATAAATTCAGAAGATTTTTAGAAGCTTTGGGTCTAAAGCCCGTCTTAAATAGTTTGTGGGTAACCCCAGTGCCGGTTAGAGATAAAATATTACACTACATCGCGAAAAATAACTTGAATGAAATGGTGATGTTCGTAGAAAGCGATAATGTTATTGGTTTAAGTTCACAAAAAATGCTCTCGGTGTGGAATTTCGACCGCTTTCGAGTGTTTTATAACGACTTTATGAAAAAAGCAGACGAAATCCTGAATTCGCCCAAAAGAGATCGCTTTGAGCTTAAGAAACTGATTTTCGAATACGCTACAATATTAAATTGCGAACCCAACCTTCCGATTGAATTGATGCCTAAGGACTGGCCAAGATTTAGAGCAAATTTATACTATAAGAGAGTGAAGAGAGCGATCAGTTAAAGAGAACTTTTAGCGCTTCTTCAGCCGCCTTTTGTTCGGCAATATTTTTAGAACTTCCTTCGGCCTTTGCAATCAATTTTTCATTGATATAAACACCTGAAATAAATATTTTGTCGTGGTCGGGACCGCTTTGCTCTAATACCGAATAACGCGGGGTAACTTTAAATCTTTCCTGTACCTTCTCTTGAAATTCACTTTTTGCATCAATATAAAGTTTTTCCTCGATTATTTTTTTTATATTCGTTCTAATTATGTTTTGAGTGATAAACTCGTCCGCCTTATCAAAACCTAGATCTAGATATATCGCACCAATTAATGCTTCGAGCGTATTGGCTAAGATCAGGCTACGGGCTTTTTCTGTTGCGTTTTTTTCGCCCGTACTTAACATCAGGTTGTCTATTAGTCCAAGGCCTGATGCGATGTCGGATAAGTTTTTGCCACGCACCAGAGCGCTCCTGAGAGCTGTTAATTCACCCTCGGGCTTGTCGCAGTATTTTCCGAACAAATATTTAGTAACAGACAGCTCCAAGACAGCATCACCCAGAAATTCCAGTCGTTCGTTGTTTTCAAGGGAAAAGCCTGGATTTTCATTGAGGTATGACCTGTGAACGAATGCGCTAAAATATAGATTGAGTTTTCCCGGTTTGATTGAGATTTTATTCAGAAAACTTTCTATCTTTTTATTAATGTCGTCTACGCTTTCTTTTTTTGAATTATTCAACCCTGGGGTCTTCTTCACTTGGCTCCTTTTCTTCCTCTTTAAATTTATCGCTTTGGCGATACACAGTTCCCAAAACGCCGTTTATAAACTTCGAGGAATGTTCGGCGCCAAAGGTTTTTGCCAGTTCAATTGCCTCGTTAATTACGACTTTGGGTGGAGTATCACAGTATTTGAGTTCACAAATCGACATCCGTAGAATATTTCTATCAATGATCGCGACCTGTTCGATTGGCCATTCGGGCGCTACTTTTTCGATTAGCTCATCTGTTTCACTTTTCTTTTTACCTGTTTTTTCAATAAGCATCCTGGCAAACTCAACGTTCTCACCATCCTCGCCAATGTTTTTCACGTGCCGTGAGAATATTTTTTCAACATCAGAAGTTTCCGAATCCCTGAAATCGTTTTCGTACAGTGACTGGAGAGCAATAATTCGGGCGTAATGTCTATTCATCCTTGAGCTCTTCTTTTTCCTTTCGAGTTTTTTTCTTATCAGGTCCAATATCCAATACTTTCTTCCCCTTATAATAACCACAGTTCTGGCAAATTGAATGTCCGGCCACTCTCTGCTTACAGTTTGAGCAACTTCCATACGAACTTGCTTTCAGCGCATCGTGGCTTTGTCTGTTACCGCTTCTAGTTGACGTTAATCTCTTTTTTGGTTCAGCCATTATTTCCTTTCGTAAACTTATCGTACGACAAAATTTATTAACTTGTTTTTTACAAACACGACCCTTTTAACCTTGTCTGCCCCGATGACATTCTTGACCGACTCTAAATCAAGAGATAGTTCTGCTATCCTGTCCTCATCCAAGCCAGCAGGTGCTTCAATTTCTCCTCTTTTTTTACCATTTACCTGCACAATATACAAGGGAGATGATGAAATCATTGTTTCACTTTTTGGCCATGATGATCTAAAGATCGATCCTTCCCCCTCATTTCTCTGCCACAGATATTCGCAGATGTGCGGAGCAAAAGGTGCGAGTATTTGGAGGAATCTTTTCCTGTCGTCGATAGTTAATTTCTGAAGATCAACTTCGTTTATGATCTTCATAAAGTCAGATACGGCTGTGTTAAATTGAAACGTTTCAATTTTTAAAGTTATAGAATTTATCAACAGATCTAATTTTTCAACAACCTTAACCTCTGATTCCGAATTGTTTGGAAGTTTTTGAAAAACATCTAATATTTTATCTAGAAATTTTTTAGTTCCAGATATTCCGTTGGTAGACCACACCGCCGGTTGATCAAATGGCCCAATAAACATTTCATATAACCGCAGTGCATCTGCGCCATATTTATCTATGAGGGCTTCCGGATTTATTACGTTTCCTCTTGATTTAGACATTTTTTGCCGGTCAGGGCCTAAAATCAATCCGACATTTCTAAGCTGGTCAAACGGTTCGTTTGTTGAAACATACCCCTCGTCGTAGAGAAATTTGTGCCAAAAACGGGCGTACAAAAGGTGTAAAACAGCGTGTTCGGCACCACCAACATATAAATCGACGGGCATAAAATATTTTTCATCAACACTCGGTACCAGTTTTTCTGAACACTTATTGTCAATATATCTCAAATAGTACCAGCAGGATCCAGCCCACTGTGGCATGGTGTTTGTCTCGCGTCGAGCTGTCCCGCCACACTTAGGACAGGTTGTGTTGACCCAGGATGTGATATTAGCAAGAGGGGATTCACCCGTACCTGTTGGCTCATATTTATCAATTTCGGGTAAAAGCACAGGCAAATCTTTTTCCGGTATGCCGACTGCCTTGCATTTGGGACAGTGGACAATCGGTATCGGTTCACCCCAGTATCTCTGGCGGGAAAAAATCCAATCACGAAGTTTATAGTTTACGGCAAAATCCGCTTTTTTTAGAATTCTGAGATCATCAATAATTTTCCGTCCGGCTCGAGCGGATTCTTCCTGGTCAAATTTGCCAGAGTTAACTAATATCCCCACCCCCTCATACGCCTCTTTACTTATATCGGAACCTACGCCTTTTATCACTTCTATAATCTCTAGGCCGTATTTTTTTGCAAAGTCAAAATCTCTTTGGTCGTGGGCCGGAACAGCCATAACCGCGCCTGTCCCGTAGTTTTTTAACACATAGTCGGCAATCCAAATCGGGATTTCCTTATTGTTAATCGGGTTGATGGCAGATGCTCCAGTAAAGACACCTGTTTTATCTTTTTCAAGATCGGTTCTTTCCAGGTCCGATTTATTTTGAATACTTTTTACATATTCTTTTACTTCGAGTTCATGTTCTTTTGTCGCAATTTTTGAAACCAATTCATGCTCCGGAGCTAAAACCATGTACGTTGCCCCAAATAAGGTATCGGCTCGCGTGGTAAAGACCTTTATTTTTTTCTCCCCGTTTTTGATCTCAAAATCAATCTCAGCACCTTCCGACCTACCAATCCAGTTTCTTTGCATTTCAATAATAGGTTGCGGCCAATTTAGCTTGTCTAAATCAAAGTAGAGCTTTTCGGCATAATCAGTTATTTTCAATACCCATTGTCTAATTTCCTTTTTGACAACCTCGGTTGAACACCTCTGGCATTTGCTGTTCAGAACTTCCTCGTTTGCCAGCCCTGTTTTGCATGAGGGGCAAAAATTTATTGGGGCCATAGTTTCATAAGCCAAGCCACGGCTGAACATTTTAAGAAATATCCACTGGGTCCATTTATAATATTCGGGGTCGGTTGTGTTTATTTCCCGAGACCAATCATAGGATAGGCCCAGACTTTGCATCTGATTTTTAAAATTGCTAATATTTTTTTTCACTGTTTCCTCGGGATGGCGTCCTACCTTAATCGCGTAGTTCTCTGCGGGAAGCCCAAATGCGTCCCAACCCATCGGATGCAAAACATTGAAACCATTCATTCTCTTAAAGTGAGCGATTGCATCAGTCGCAAAGTAGCCTTTTACATGTCCAACGTGGAGCCCGTCACCTGAGGGATATGGAAACATGTCCAGTACATAGAATTTTTTCTCTTTCGATTTTTGGTCAGTTTTAAAAACACTCTCCTTCTCCCAGAGTGACTGACTTTCTCTGTCTATTTTTGAATAATCGTCAGACATAATCTATGAACTATATTTGTCCAACTTCGTTTTAAGCTACGCTGGACATTCCGCATAGCCCTTCGGGCGACGTGGGATGGTGGACCCGACTGGATTTGAACCAGCGACCCTCTGCATGCCATGCAGATGCTCTACCGCTGAGCTACGGGCCCTCCGGGCAGAGCCCTCTGGGCGGCGCCCTACCTGCTTTTAATATTTTAACAGATTCCTGCCTGTATTTCAACGTTAAAACAGGTTAAAAACTATCTAAAGATCGGTTCTTCGAATTTATCGTAAGATAGATCTGCGAGTTCCAAACACGTCTGTGCAATGTTTGCCAGCCTACATCCATCAGACAGTGTTTTTTTCTTTTCATCTACGACAATCACCGGCACCGGATTATTAGTGTGTTCCGTGTAGGGGCTGCCGGTTGCGGGGTCTACCATTTGTTCAATGTTGCCGTGATCAGCCGTTATTACGAGAGGAACCTTTTCGTCTAAACACACATTGACAACTTCTTTAATCTTCAAATCAATAAACTCGACCGCCTTAACCGCTGCATTGAAATCACCCGTATGACCGACCATATCTGGGTTAGCAAAGTTGCAAACAATAAAATTGTAATATTTTCTTTTAATCGCCGAAATTAAATTTTCCTTTACCTCCTCGGCAGACATCTCGGGGCGTTCTGCATAGCTTGAAACATCTGGGGAAGGGATTATCATACGATCTTCTCCAAGGTGTGGATTTTCACGGTTGCCGTTAAAAAAATATGTTACATGTGGGTATTTTTCCGTTTCAGCAATGTGAAATTGCCTCATTTTTTTCTTTTCAAAAAAACTTGAAAGGGTGTTGCCGACAGTGATTGTCGGGAAGGCCGACTTAGCGTTAATTTTCAACTCCATTTCGATACCATATGGAACAAATGTTACCAAACACGACGGGTTTATCGCACGTCTTTCAAATGGCTTAAAGTCTTGTTCGAATAATGCACTGATTAATTGTCGCGTTCGGTCTGATCTGAAGTTATAGGATATGATACTATCCCCGTCTTTAATCTGACCACCAACACCTTCAATGATAGTTGGCGAGATAAACTCATCTGTCTCACCCCTTTTGTATGCAGCAGAAATAGCGGATAGCGCCGATTTGGATTTTTGCCCCACCCCATTGACCAAAGAGTCAAACGCTATCTTTGTTTTTGACCAATCGCCTTTGCGATCTAGATATGTCCGTCCCAAAATCGTAGCGATTTTACAATTTTGGTATTTCTCCAATAAAGAGTTCAATTTATTTATAAATTCCAGTCCGGACATCGGGTCTGTGTCTCGCCCATCCGTAAAAACGTGAAGGAAAACGTGTTCGTGGTGCAAGTCGTGGCAAAGTTTAATTAGCGCAAACAAGTGAACGATGTGGGAGTGGATTCCTCCATCTGAAATTATGCCAATCAGATGCAGGGCAGAACCGGAGTTTTTTGATTGTAAGATCGCGTCCTTTAAGATTTTATTTTGATAAAAAGTACCATTTATTATGGCTTCGTTGATCTCTGAAATGTCTTGCTTGATCACCCTTCCCGCACCCAGATTCATGTGACCAACTTCACTGTTGCCCATTTCGTGTCCTGGCAGACCGACACTTGTTCCCGAGGCAGAAATCAATGTGTTGGGATAAGTACGAAGCATCCGATCAAAATTTGGAGTTTGTGCAATTGTAATAGCATTGCCCCCCCAGCTTTTCGCCACTCCCCATCCATCTAAAATGACCAAAACGATATTGTTCATTTCAATTAAAGGATTTTTTTAGATTTAGCCCAGTCATTTCGTTTGGTTTTCTTAAATTTAAATCTTCGATAATAGTCGGGGTGATATCTGCCAATACACCAATCGGTTCGGAGTTGATAAAGTCATCTCGGCTTATAGTTCTGGCGCTATTGTTTGCAGACAAATAAATCAAAGGAACGGGGTTTAAAGAGTGCTCCTTGTTTGGACGCCCGCTTTTTAGATCTATCATCTCTTCGCAATTGCCATGATCGGCGGTCAAATAAACTGAGTACCCGTCTTTCAAAAGACTGGGTATTGCCTTCGAAAGATTTAAATCGAGAATTTCGACAGCTTTAATCGCCGCATCCAAATTGCCGCTATGTCCGACCATGTCGCCATTTGCATAATTTGCCAGAATGAACCCAGCTCCACTATTGCCGGATTTTACGATTGCATCTGTTATTTGTGCTGCCTTCATTTGGGGCAATTTGTCATACGATCTAAGCTTGCTGGATTCTATTAAAATATCGTTTTCAAGTTTAAATGGAGTTGTAATACCGCCAGAGAAAAAATAGGTTACGTGAGCGTACTTTTCCGTCTCCGCAATATGAACCTGTGAAATTTGGTTTTGAGATAAGAGTTGCGAGATGGGTTCGTTTAAAGGATTTGTCTTGGGGTTATTTAATTCAATGTTGGTAAACATTACGCTAACACTTAGATCTTCGGAGTATGTTGTCATGGTGATAAAATTTCTAGCTACCCCGAAAAACTTGATCTCTTTAACTCCCGGGTCAACAAAAGCACGGGTTAGCTGGACGGAACGATCAGCACGATAATTTGTGAAAACAAAAATATCATAATCTAAATTGATCTTTGGGCAGTCCGGTAGGGTTACGGGTGTGATAAATTCATCAGTTTCTCCTTTTGCGTAAGAATCCTTTACCGCCGAACTTATAGAAAGATCACATCGGGATTGGCCCATGATTGCCCTGTAAGCTTTTTCGGTCCGGTCCCAATTTTTGTCCCGGTCCATCGCATAGAATCTGCCGGAAAGAGAAGCGAATTTAATCTCATTTCCAATTTCATTCTTTAATATTTCAATGTATTTTTGGATTGATTTCTCACCTGCATCGCGGCCATCGGAAATAATGTGAAGGAAAATATTGTTTGGAGAAACTTTTAATTTAAACGCCCTGTACAATGCCACTGTATGTCGAATGTGAGCATGGACCGCCCCGTCTGAGAGCAAGGTAATGATGTGTAAATTTGAATTCAGGTTACTTAAAACATCACATGCCGCCCGGATTACCTTTTTGTTTTGAAAATTTCCATCAGCAATAGATCTATCAATTTGCGGTAAATCCTGCAGAATCACTCTTCCAAGACCAATTCCCGAATGTCCAACCTCGGAGTTTCCGACCTCTCCCCAAGGCAAGCCAACCTCTTGACCTGATGCCTTCAAAAGCACTTTCGGGTATTTTTCAATAATCTCATCCATGAAGGGCGTCTTCGCCAAAAGCAACGCGTTACCCCTTTTTTCAGAAGTAATTCCAACCCCGTCCAGAATAATCATTGCTACTTTTTTATCCATTAAGTTTCTCCTCAATCCTCAAAAGACGGTTGTATTTGCAAACACGTTCCCCGCGGCACGTGGCGCCAAACTTTATAAAATCAGCCCCGACTCCTACGGAAAAATCAGAAATAAATGTATCTTCAGTTTCACCGCTTCTGTGCGAAACAACGATTTTATAATTATTTTTGCGAGCCAGGTTAACAAACTCGATTGTTTCGCTAACTGTGCCAATTTGATTTGGTTTAACCAGAACCGAATTAGCAAGTCGCAATTCGAACCCTTTCTTCAAACGTTCTACGGAAGTGGCAAAAATATCATCGCCAACTAACATTATTTTTGAACCGTATTTTTGAGTAAGATCGGCCCAATTGAAAAAATCATCTTCGCCGGCTGGATCTTCAATGCTGACAACGGGGTACTTGTTTACTATTTCCTCTATCGGCAAATTTTGAGGTACAACTCCAGCCATATCAAGCGCAATTTTTAAATCACCAAGCGATGATATTAAATCGAGGGCTTCTTTGTCGTTCTCCAGCATTGGAGCAAATCCACCCTCATCGCCCACACCCGTTCCCAAACCCTTGTCCCTCAGAATGATTTTAATACGGTGCAGAAGCTCAGATGCCAAACGATAATTTTCACGAAATTCGCTTTGGGAAAATATAACCATGTACTCCTGGATTTCAAGTTTGTTGCCGGCGTGCTTGGCGCCGTCAAACATCTTAAACATAGGAATCGGTATCTTAATTATTGAGTTACCTGATAAGCGAGCGATGTACGTATAAAGAGGGATTCCTGCCGAATTTGAGGCGGCCTTGCAAACCGCCATCGACACACCTAAGATTGCATTTGCCCCGAGCTTGCTCTTATGCGTCGTTTGATCTAACTGGATTAAAAGATCGTCTATTTGTCTTTGACTAGATGCATCTTGGTTTAATAAAACTGGGGAAATCTGTGAATTTACTGATTCAACCGCCTTTAATACCCCCATGCCGTCGTAGCGGCTAGAATCATTATCGCGTAGCTCAACTGCCTCGTGAGAGCCAACCGACTTCCCAGACGGTACCGACGAAATAACGTGAGATTTTTCAGTTTGTAGCTCAACCTCAACGGTTGGGTCACCTCTTGAATCGAGAATTTCCCTTGCTTTAAGATAAACAATTTTTTCCACGCCCCTCCAAATTTACTAACGATGACTTTTTAGGATTCCAAGTGTTATTTTTTTACTGTTTTCAACAGCTGGCTGATTAAACGGATCAACATCCCGTAGAATCGCGCTATAAAACGCTACCATGTGCCAAAAAGCAACCAGCTCGCCAACCGAAACATCATCAACAGAGCTCAACGATATTGTAACGTTTGGAATCTTGTTCAGATCGGAGTCCCGTTTTGTACCGAGATATTCTGCGTGTAATGCGTCCTGGAAGCTCACGTTATCAAGAATTGACAGCTTGTCGGATCTTAAATTAACATCTTTGACTAAATCGGGTATTTCCTGTTTTAAATCATGTTGACTTTTCTCGGCTACAATAAAGGTTCCGATAACATTTTTTTTACCCCCCAAAAACCTTTGGTTAGTATGATGCTGGGCTTCCGGACCCATAGCAAAGTAAAAGGTTTGGCCCTTGCCCTCCTTGCAAACAGATTCGTGCATGAGTTGGATAACTAGATTGGCGAAACCGCCCAAGAGCTCACTGTAGCAGGTGACATAAATCTCCTCGTACCCTTTTTTTTCCAAATCATAATAAAACGAGGCAACTTGAAAGGCGTTTTCTTTTTGCTGATAACCGCCAATGATACCTTCTTGGATTCTTTTAATATCCATGCCTGCAAGGTACGAAGGAACGAAAGCTGATGCCGTACCGGCCGAAAACCGGCCACCTATTGGCGGATGGGGAATTATAAGATAGTTTAGTTTTTTGGCAATTTCAGACAAAGCACCTTCGTTGGGGTTTGTCACCACGACAACCGGATAATCATTAAAGTACAATAAGGATTCAATCTGACCTAGCGTATTACCCGATTTTGAAACCGCCACAACAACCGTTTTTCCATCATTTAGAAAGTGTTTTTTGGTTCTCTCTAAAAGCGCAGGATCCATTGTCCAAACGGTTTGAGATTCACACCTTGAACATAGCCCCCAAAAATAGGCATCGTAACTGGTAATCGATCCGCCGTTACCCACAACGATAATCCGCTCAAAAACGCCCAATCCATCGAGGGCTTTTTTAAGACCATCGATATCCTCCCGATATTTAAACACTTCGGGCCAGGCATCTGGGGCCTTCTCCTTATGCTCTAAATCAATAGATATCATTTGTCTCCGTCTTTAATTATATCAGCTAAATAGCCAAAATGGTGGACCAAGGCGGATTCGAACCGCCGACCTCTTGAATGCGAATCAAGCGCTCTACCAGCTGAGCTATTGGCCCATCGTCTCATTTTATCTTTACTTATCAGATTTCTCAAGTTATATTATAAGCAATGCAAATAGTTTTGAGTGAAAATAGCAAGCATATGGTCATCGATCGCGCGGTGGCCATTTTAGCTCGTGGGGGAATCTTAGTTTACCCCTCTGATACAGTTTATGGTTTGGCTGTGGACGCAACAAATTCCAGTGCGATTGACAAGATTAACAAACTTAAAAACAGGAGGGATGATCAAAAATATTCATTCAATTTTTCAGACATCGAAATGATAAAAAAATTTTCCAACATTACACCCGAACAAGAAAAAATTCTTAGAAAATATCTACCAGGACCTTACACGTTTGTTCTAACAGAGGATGTGGCTGTTAGAATTCCGAGAAACAATATTATTGTGGATATTGCAAGGGCGTTTGGGAAACCAATCACAGCAACCAGCGCTAATGTTACCGGCAAATCACCGGCTATAAGTACGAAAAATCTAGACCCAAAGATATATCTGGCTTCGGATTTAATTATTGAAACTCCCGATTTTAAGCCAAGTTCACCGTCTACGATTGTCGACATTTCATCACCCGATCACAAGGTAACAAGGCAAGGAGCATTTAAATTTCCCTGAATTTCTGCTATAATTTTCTCAATTTGGGCAAGTGGCGGAACTGGTATACGCGTAGGTCTCAAAAACCTATGGCCGCAAGGCCTTGTGGGTTCGATTCCCACCTTGCCCACCATCGAGATGGCCACTTCGTGGCCATTTTTCGATGGTGTGTGGGAATCGAAAGCCGGAGCGAGCGAAGGCGAGCGAGGCGGGGTCGCGCAAAAATTCAGCGGAATTTTATGTGTGACCGATTCCATCATCAAACCTTGCCCACCAGAACAAAATAATTCACATTCACGTGAATTATTTGTTATTAACAGATAGCTCTAGTGTTTTTAATCTGATATTATAAGGCATATGGAGCAAGACCAAAATAAACCTAAGGTGAACGCTGATCCCATTTCGACATCTCCGTCCAATCCAGTCCAAACAAAGCCTAAAAAAAACCACTGTTTGTTAATCGCACTAATTAGCGGTTTCGTTTTTGTCGTCCTGATGTTTTTTGTTATTTTGCCATTTATTTTAACGCGCCTTGACGCCTATATGAGTATTGTCGCTTCTTCTGTTTCTACAAAAACACCATCAATTGTCGCCACCCCCAAGACAAAGGCGACCAAAAAAGCGACGACGTCTGCAAATTATGAAGTTACTCCCTGCGAACAGGTCCAAACCTCAAATCCCGAACCGCTAAATATAAGCACTGATAACCCTGTGTTAAAACAAGAGTCGTCAGATGCCTACTATCAAATATATGGCCTAGTACTTAACGACATAACCAGACAACTAGGGTCTTGCGGGCCTAAGTATGAGGGGGAGTCGTTTGCGGGAATGACCACGGATTATATTAATTGGGCATATCTAATGCGATTTGACGCATCTGGTAATTGCCGCGTTGATAACGCCGCTGTCGGGGTAAACGTCAGAATATATTACCCGAAATGGGATGCCCCGGAGGGAGCGTCCTCCTCCACTAAAGAGCGCTGGGATAATATGATCAGTAATTTACGAGTTCACGAAGAGGGGCATAGGCAGATTGATTACGATGGTGGCGCAAAAATATTTAGTAACATCTCTTCAATTAGTGCCTCGTCTTGCAACGAAGTCGAATCAAAAGTTACAAGCGAAACAAGAAGTATTCTAGATGAGGTTTCCCAGAGCAACATTAATTACGATGCACAGACAAATCACGGCGAAACACAGGGTGCGCATTTCTAGCAGTTTAAAACTCTTACATTTTAAGCCGAGTGTAATATAATGACCGAGGGTGTATTGATGAGAAAAACGGCAGTAAAAATTGTTAAAAATCTCCAGGACGAGGGTTTTGAGGCCTATTTTGCGGGTGGGTATGTGCGCGATATGCTTCTTGGTATTGAATCAAAGGATATTGATATTGTCACATCGGCAACACCCGATCAGGTTGAAAAAATCTTTACAAAGACAGTGCCGATTGGAAAACAATTCGGCATTATTTTGGTAGTACAGGATGAGAAGAAATACGAAGTAGCCACATTCCGTAGAGAAAGCGATTATCTTGATAGACGGCGTCCTTCAAAAATCACTTTTTCGGATGCCAAAACAGACGCCACGAGGCGCGACTTTACAATCAATGGTCTTTTCTTCGACCCAGTATCAAATAAAGTTATTGATTTTGTTTCGGGTGCGGATGACATAAAGCGTAAAACGATTCGCTTTATCGGAAATCCGCAGGAGAGAATAAGCGAAGATAATTTACGTCTTGTCAGGGCGATAAGGTTAAAAATAACTCTGGGCTTTCAATATGCGCCTGATACTTTCGAGGCAGTCCGCAAGAATTCTCATTTGATCAAGAATGTATCAGCCGAAAGATTACGAGACGAATTAAACCGGATCATGGCCAGCCCAAACCGTCACCAAGCCCTTGTGGAACTATCAGAAAGCTCGCTTCTTAAATTCATTATTCCCGAAATAGAAGCTCTTAAGGGCGTCCCGCAACCCATACAATATCATCACGAGGGCGATGTATTTACCCACACCTACCTTGCACTAAAATCCTTAAACGATCGTACGCCCTCTCATCTAGCTTGGGCCGTTTTGCTCCACGACATCGCCAAACCATTAACTTTGACTCATATAAAAAACAAAATAGTTTTTCACAACCACGCCGAAATCTCGGCCGAGCTTGCAAAGAAAATATTGGAACGCCTCAAATTTCCGAGATTTGAAATATTTGATATTTGCTGGTTAATTGAAAATCATATGAAAATCGGCATTATTGAAAAGATGCGCCCAGGCAAACGTCTCAACTTTGTTTTGGACCCAAAATTTAATGATTTGATAGAACTTGCCAGGGCAGATTCAAGTGGTACTTATCCGGTTAACCTAGATATAGTCAAACGCTTAGAGCAAGCCGTTAAATCCGCTCTCTTGTGGCGCGATAAAACAAGCAGCCGCCACGAAAAAGCACTGATAACCGGCGACGATCTCATTGAATTAGGGTTTGAGCCTGGGAGTAAATTCAAAGAGATATTGGAGGGGGTTGATGATTTGCACCTTAGCGGTGAATTATCTTCTAAAAAAGAGGCTCTAGATTATATCATAGGTAAATTCAAATGAATAAAATTTCACGTCAGGATCTTGAGCAGTTATTTGAAAAAAAAGGTGAAAGGGATGATAAAAATTCTATACCCGAGGAAAGGGTTACAATCCATAAAACCAAAAAGAACTCCTCCGATGAACTAGTTTTAAAGTCCGTAAGACATAAGATTCACAAAATTTCACAAAAAGAGAAGGGGCGGGGATTTGATACTTGGGACTCGATTTTAAGATTTATCGCTGTTGCTGGGTTTTCGGGCTTCATCGTATTTGTGGTCTTGAGTTTTCCAGCATATTTAAATCAGCTTAAATGGTTTTATTACGTAGATTATCTTGGAGAGAATATTCCCACCCAACCAGATAAAACCACGACACCCACACCGTTGCCGACTGCAAAAAACCAGCTCCAGCTACCCAATCTCGAACTAAAAAATGCTTCCCGCGAATCCATTCTTAAAATCCCCAAAATTGCAATTGAAGCTCCGGTAATCTGGGATGTTGAGGAATCAAACATTCTCGATCAGCTAAAATCAGGCGTAGTCCATTATCAGGGGACTGCACACCCCGGAGAAGATGGAAATATTTTTATTGTTGGACATTCCTCGAACTATTTTTGGGTAAATAGCGATTATAATAATATATTTTCATTGCTTGATAAATTGTCGGTAGGAGATAGAATCGAAATTCAGAAAGACGGCAAATCCTATTTTTATGACGTTTTCGGCAAGAAGCAAATTGGACCGCAAGACGTTGAGGTTCTAAAATCACCAAATCAAATCCTAACCCTTATGACCTGCTGGCCGGTGGGTACTTCTCTAAACCGCCTCATAGTTCAGGCAAATTTTGCATATATGGCAAACTGAACAAATTATGATTTTTTAAACCAAGGAAGATAAAACCTCAAGTGTTTCCTTGGCACACTTTGTCCAATCGAAGTTTTTAGATCTAAGCAGGCCTTTGTTGGTTAAATCTTGCTTTAAATTATCGTCTTTAATGATTTTAGAAATAGCAATCGAAAACTGCTCGGGGCTTTCCGGATCGCAAAGAATCCCTGCATTATCCATAATTTCAGGGATAGAAGTGGTATTCGAACCAACGACTGGAACCCCAGAGGCCATGGCTTCAACAAGAGGCATTCCGAAACCTTCAAAATAACTCGGGAAAAAGAATATCGCGGCATTGCGCATCAACTGCCCAACCTTGTCGTCTGGTACGTAACCTAGCTCGATTACATCGCGCTTAACCTCTTGG
>Ga0265595_1001422_pt1 | contig 18365 bp, 16 predicted proteins | sample saktaG_15_FD_190148 | JGI IMG/M metagenome (GOLD analysis project Ga0265595, IMG submission 190148) | Saline water microbial communities from Sakinaw Lake, British Columbia, Canada - sak_2013_06_06_50m | ecosystem: Environmental > Aquatic > Non-marine Saline and Alkaline > Saline ... | reverse complement strand
ACACAGTTGAGCTCATCATGAAAATGGAAGAAGAATTTGACATCGAGATTCCGGATGAAGAAGCGGAAAAACTGAAAACTGTTGGTGACGTAGTCAGTTATATTGACAGTCTCTAAAAAGTACCAATTATATGGAAAAAAGAGTTGTTGTGACCGGTGTGGGCATCATTTCTCCCATTGGAAATGATGTTCCCACGTTTTGGTCAAATCTAATAAGCGGCGTCAGCGGCGTCGATATTATCAAGGCGTTCCCGGTCGATGATTTACCGGTAAAAATCGGAGCCGAAGTAAAAAACTTCGACCCCACCGAGTGGATTGATTTAAAAGAAACCAAACGGATGGATCCGGTGACCCATTTTGGTATTGCTGCATCGGAGCAGGCGATCCTGGATGCCGGATTAAAAGACAGTTCTCTGGATCCCGAAAGAATTGGGGTCATTGTCGGTTCTGGTATCGGCGGCATTCAAACCATGGAAAATCAGCACAGTGTACTGATCACCAAGAGCCATCGTTTTGTAAGCCCATTCTTTATTCCGATGATGATACCAGATATTATACCAGGTCGCATTGCGATCAATCATGGTTTTATGGGACCTAACTATTCGGTTACTTCCGCCTGCGCTACATCGTCACACGCCATTGGAATAGCCATGCGGCATATTTTGTGCGGCGACGCCGATGTAATTATCACTGGAGGATCGGAAGCCAGCATATCGCCGATTTCCTTGGCAGGTTTTACAAACATGAAAACCCTGTCACGGCGAAATGATGATCCTCAGAAAGCCAGCCGCCCGTTTGATTTGAACCGGGACGGCTTTGTTATTGGGGAAGGCGCTGGCATTGTTGTTCTCGAAGAGTTGGAACACGCTATTCGTCGCTCAGCGCCGATTTATGCCGAGATTACGGGTTATGGATTTTCCGGGGATGCTCATCATATAACTGCGCCTCATCCGGAAGGAAAAGGTCAATCTCTGGCGATTCGGTCAGCGATTAAAATGTCTGGCCTAAATACCGAGGACTTCGAGTATATCAATGCTCACGGTACATCCACTCTGTTAAATGACAAATACGAAACCATCGCTATTAAATCCGTATTTGGTCAACACGCCTATGATTTAAGTATAAGTTCGACAAAATCCATGACAGGCCACCTGTTGGGTGCGGCTGGTGCGGTCGAATTTATCGCGCTTTGTCTCGCATTAAGAGACCAGATCATTCCGCCTACCATCAATTATGAAGAACCGGACCCCGATTGCGATCTGAACTATACACCAAACAAGGCAATTGAGAAATCCATTCACGCCGGATTGAGCAGTAATTTTGGATTTGGCGGACATAACGCAGTTCTCGCTGCAAAAAAATTCGAGTCCTGATCACCTTGTTGATTCCTTTTAAAAATTTCAGAAAAAAAATACCGGAATCGATTGAAAAAAAGATCAAATACACGTTTAAAAACAGGGCGTTGCTGCAAACAGCCCTGACTCATCGCTCTGCGGCTAAATCCCAAAACGAATCCTATGAGCGTCTGGAATTTCTGGGCGATGCCATACTAGATCTGGTCATTTCCGATCACCTGTATCAAAAACACCCCGAAAAATCAGAAGGTCAACTCACCCAGATGCGTTCCATGCTGGTCAATGCCAAAACATTACACGAAGTCGCAAAATCGATTCATCTCCAACAAGATCTGAATGTGGACAGAAGTATCAATCTGGACAATTCACCCACCCAGAAAAATCTGCTCTCCTGCGCTCTTGAGGCAATCATCGGTGCTATTTATCTTGATCGGGGAATGCGATACGCAGAGATATTCATCAAACGATTCATAATCTCGAACAAAGAACACGAAGCGATACCGTCTGAATACAATTATAAGGGTCAACTGCTCGAATATTGTCAAAAACACAGTATAGACCCGCCGGAATTCCGAACTGAAAGCGTCGATGGTCCGGATCATGCCCGTCATTATACCATCGTTGTGTACATAAATGATGTACTATACGGAACTGGAACCGGCACCACGAAACGGGTTGCCGAACAACAGGCCGCGGAAGAGGCCTATAAAGTTCTCGTGACCCAATAATAATCAGTTGTTTTTAAGTTCTTTTTCCAATGAAGAAATCTGGTCCCGGAGTAGGGCTGCCATCTCATAGTTTTCTTCATCGATAGCAATCTGTAATTTTGTTTTCATCTCCACCAACCGGTCGAGCAATTCATCTTTAAAGAGATCTTCGTCCAGTGGTTTCTGTTCCTGAATATCCGATACTTTCAGTAATTGCCCCGCTTCGTTCATCACCGCTTCGCTGACCAAAATATCGGCATCCACTCTCAATGCCAGTGCGATTGCATCGCTGGGACGGCTGTCTACCGTTGTGACCGATGAATCGGTTTTACCTTTAAGCATTATCTGAGCGTAAAATGTTCCGTCGATCAGATCGTTAATTGCAACTTCCTGAACAGAAATTCCCATACGTGTAAGAACCCGTACAAACAGGTCGTGAGTCATTGGTCGCGGCATTTTCACCTGTTCGATGGCCAATGCAATCGATTGGGCTTCGAATACACCGACGATAATGGGAAGTTGCCTGGCTCCTCCCACCTCTTTCAGAATAACCGCATACCCTTTGCTGGGCGGATAGAATATTATTTTATCCAGTTCTACATTAATCATTTGCATCAAATATATTGGGTGATTCCAGGAATCGCAAGAAGAAAGTACCCGTTACACGCTTTGGCCAAGGAAATCCCGGTGATACTGCGTCAAAATGGAATAGATTGATGCCGCACTGTCATCATTTAAAATTAATTCAGCCAGATGTTCAAGATGGCCTGCATCCATCGAACTGACCTGTTTGGAAATCAAGTCCAGGGAACTGGTGCTGACACTGACGGAACGGATTCCGATTGCTGTCAATCCGATCAATGCGTAGGGATCAGAAGCCATCTCGCCACAAATATTTACCGGAATATTGGCCTTTTTCCCGGCGATCACTACCTGATTGATGGCCCTGAATATTTTGGGGTGATAGTAATTCTTGGTTAAATCCACTGTTCGTCCCGATCCAATCAGGTACATGGCCAGATCATTGGTCCCAATACTAAAAAAATCAACCTGTTTACTAAGTTCATCAAGTTCATTAAGCACGCTGCTGGTCTCAATCATTGCTCCCAACTCGATGTTTTTACTAAAGGCAATTCCGGCCTCACGAAGTTCAGTCTTGATTACGTTTAACAGTTTTAGTGTTTGCGTCACTTCATCGGTAGACATCACCAACGGAAGCATAATCTGAGCATTTCCGTAAACACTGGCACGCAACAGAGCACGCAATTGATTTTTTAAAATATCCGGATTTTCAAGCAGAAATCCTATTCCGCCCCATTCATCAAATACATGATCTTCCTGAATAATCTCCATATCAAGCATAGCCAGCAACTTATCCCGTCCGAAGTCAAAAACCCGGAAGACGACCGGCAGTTTCCCCATTTTGGTCAGCACACTCTTATAGGCCTGAAACTGTGATTCTTCATCGGGAATCGAATTACGTTCAATACATAGATATTCAGTTCGAAAGAGACCAATGCCCTGAATTAATTTCGGATTCATGGCCTTGACCTCATCTACGAATCCGGCATTCAGATAGATATGATATGGTACTTTGTCTACAGTTGAATTGGCTACTTTATCCGAAATTATCTGTTTTCGATATTTCCGAAATTCACGAATCCGGGCCTGGTAGCGGTCTTTCACACTATCGTTGATGTCTAGTAATATCTCTTCATTATCAACATCTAAAATTATTTCAGAATAGGAAACAAGTTCGTCAATTGAACCTACATCTGAAAGATAGGGAACTTTAAATGCCCGTGCCAGAATACCGGCATGCGAATCAAAACCGCCATAGCGGGTAATCAGTCCAAGTGCTAAACTCTGATCGATATGAATCAGATCTCCGGGAGAGATCTTTTCTGTAACAATAATCGAAGGTTCTGTAATTTCCGGATGAATCAGGTCCTTGTCCCCAATTAAATGATGCAACACCCGCTTTTTAATATCCCGTAAATCTGCACCTCGTTCTTTGAAATATTGATTTTCGGTTTTTAAAAGCAAGTTTTCATAACCATTCATCACGTTGTAATAAGCCCAGCTGATGTTCTTTCGTTCCCTGATCATCAAAGCTTTAACGGCTTTAATCATTTCCTCATCCTGAACCGCCAGCAATTGGGTATCAATAATCCGGGCATGATCTTCATCCAGATGGTCCATTACAAGATCCCGGACTTGAGCCAGTTCATCTTTTGAGGATTGAATCGCCACCATCAAACGATCCAGTTCACATTCAAAATCTTCTTTACGGATAAAATGCCGGGGAACTGCCAGGTGACCTTTTTCAAAATGATAGATTGGTCCGCAAACGACTCCCTGAGATATTTTTACACCCTTGACTGTTTTCACATTTATTCCATGTTAAATCTGTTTTGGGCCAGCAAATCCAACGCCTCAACGGCTTCCGTTTCATCAGAGCCGTCGGCCGATAGAAGTAGCGCAGATCCCGGTTCAACGGCCAGAACCAGGAGTCCCAGAATGCTCTTGGCGTTTACGCGAACCCCGTTATATTCCAAGAATATTTCCGATCTAAACCTGGATGCTGCTGTCACAAAAGCCGTAGCCGGACGTGTATGCAAACCATGTTTATTGATTATCTTTATTTCTTTGCTAATCATTCTTTACCGTTGCCTTTTCGATATCATATCAACCAAATACTGTAAATTTTCCGTAGCCATCAATGGTAATTGATCGAGGCGTTTCAGTGCATTGTTCATCAACTGAGTGATTTTATCACTGGTTTTCGTAAAAATATCTTTCTGTTGAAATACATCCAGAATCGCCTTGCGGTTATCAAGATTTATTTTCATAAATTCCAAAAACGATCGTTTCTCACTCATTGATAATCCGCCCAACACCAGGATCAACGGGTAGGTTTTTTTACCGGAAGTTATATCACTATCAAGACTTTTTCCCATATTTCGGGTATCAGAAGTAATTTCCAGCAGATCATCCTGTATTTGAAATGCCTGCCCCAGTTCAATGCCAAAGCGGTTCAGGTTCTCGGCGACAGATTCATCTGCATCGGAAATCAGTGCGCCCAACTGGCAGGAAAGCCCCAGCAGCCGCCCGGTTTTTTTGCCAACCATGTCCAGATAATCCATTGCCGTAACATCCAGACGACTTTCAAATTCCACATCCAGCGCCTGACCTTCGCAGATTTCCAGCATGGCCTGGCTGAATTCAAATCCCATCTGCCGTATCCGGTCAGCATCTGTCTCCATCAGCAACCGAAAAGCCAGGGCCATCAGTCCATCACCTGACAAAATCGCCGTATTTGTATCCCATTTGACATGCACAGTTTCCAGCCCTCGCCGCCGGGTATCATTGTCCATAATATCATCGTGAACAAGAGTAAAGGCGTGCAACACTTCAACCGCCAACGCTGCCGGGCGTAATCTGTCATGGTCGACACCCAATCCTTCACCCGTCAGAAACGCCAGCAGGGGCCGAATCCGTTTTCCCGGCGCAGTCGCACTGTAAACCATTGGCTTGTAGAGCCCCGACGGTTCTCCCGGAATCCGCAGATATTTCAGACCCAGGTCAATTTCGTTGCGGTACGCCGTAACCAATTTTTCCAGATTGTTTTTCATCAGATATCAGGAAATCTTTAGTTTTCCAAACTCCTGCAATTTTGTCAATACTAATGCCTTGATTTCATTCAATCGCGCTTCGGTTTTCGCTTCAAAACGGGTCACAATTACCGGTTGAGTATTTGAGGAACGAACCAGTCCCCATCCGTCCCCGAATTTAATCCGCACACCGTCCACATCAATGCAATTATAATTGGCCTTGAAATACTCACTGGCCTTACGGGAAATCTCAAACTTGATTTCGTCATTTTCGCATTCCAGACGCATCTCGGGTGTGGAAAAATACTTCGGCAGTTTTGCCATCCGTTCAGCCAGCGTCTCTTTTGACCGGGATACCATTTGGGCAAATCGGGCGCCGACATACATGGCGTCATCAAACCCGAAATAGTCATCTTTGATAAAAATATGGCCGCTCATTTCACCGGAGAACGGCAGGTTTTCCTCTTTCATTTTCTGTTTGATTAATGAATGACCGGTTTTCCACATAATTGGACGACCGCCCTTTTCGACAATTATTTCTTCCAGAGCTTGAGAACATTTTACGTCAAATACCACACCAGTTCCGGGATATTTTGCAAATATTTCATCGAGCATCAAAATGATAATATAATCAGCCCAGATAATCTCACCGGTATTATCCACAATCCCAACCCGGTCTGCATCGCCATCAAAAGCAATCCCGAAATCATAACCGCCTTTTTTAACTTCGGCGATCATATCCACCAAGTTCTTCGCAACTGTGGGATCGGGGTGGTGATTAGGAAACGTGCCATCCACATCACTAAACAGTTCGGTTACTTCACAACCGATTGCTTTGTAGATTTCCGGTGCAGCCAGGCAGGCTGTCGCATTTCCGCTATCCATAACGATTCTTACCGGGCGTTCCAGTTTAATTTTTGAGATCACCATCTGTTTGTACTCTTCCAGAATCTCTTTTTCACTGAATTTGCCTTCCCCTATGGCAAATTTATTCGATTCAATCAGGGATTTCAGATACTGAATATCTTTACCATAAACCGCTTTTTGATCGTAGGAAAGCTTAATTCCATTCATATTGGACGGATTGTGACTGCCGGTAATTTGAACGGCACCATCCACCTCCAGCGTGAACATACTATAGTAATTGACCGGAGTCGGGACAATTCCCACGTCAATCACATCTACACCCGTAGACAGCAAACCCTTGGCAAAGGCCTTTTTCAGCATTGGCGTTGACAGCCGGACATCACCGCTCAGCGAAAGGGTTTTTCCCCCTTTTTCTCTGACATAGGTCCCAAAGGCTTTACCCAATAAAATGACAACATCCTCGGGAAAATCATCTGCCACAACTCCCCGAATATCGTACTCACGAAAAATATACGGATTCATTTATTTCTCCTTTAAATTGTTATTTTTCCTAAAACTACCGGCCGTCGTGCACCGGTAACATTCGGAACATTTCCCGGTATTTCCCAAATTGTTGCTGCGGCCAGCAGTGCAAACGCCAGGGCTTCTTTTGCATCACCCGTAATACCATAATCATCGGATCGCTTTATCGGTACATCGGCAAATAGGGTTTTAAGATGATTCATAATAACTGGATTTTCGGTGCCACCGCCGCTGATGATAATTTCGTCTATTGAATAGTTATTTGCAAAGAACTGTTGATAATTAATGAAAATTGCCTCCGCTGTAAAACGCGTAACTGTTGCCGTCAAATCGCTGTAATCAAATGAATTCAGCGCAAATTTACAAACTATATCGTCAATAGCACTCCTGCCAAAAACTTCCCGACCCGTCGATTTTGGCATCTTCACCCTAATATATGGGTGCTCTATCAGGTAATTGAGAATGTCCTGCCGGATCGTCCCGAATTTGGCAATTTCCCCATCTTGGTCAAATGTTTGTTTTCCATTACTGGTAAGTTCCGCAGAAATATCAATCAATGAATTTCCGGGCCCCGTATCCAGCGCATAAATATCATCGATGGTTTTGGCATTTTTTGGAATAAAAGTAAAATTGGCAATTCCGCCGATATTCAGAATCATCAGGTTTTTACGAAACTTCTTAAATAGCAGGTAATCCACAAAAGGTACCAATGGTGCACCCGAGCCGCCAGCCGCTACATCTCTGACCCGGAAATCGGAAACAACCGGGACATTGAACGCCTCAGCCAGAACCGCTGCTTCGCCAATCTGCAATGTTGAATGCCGATGTTCGTGCCACACGGTCTGACCATGACTGCCAATCAGATCGATTTCTTCAGCCGAAATCCCATGTTCAATAAAAAACCGTTTAATCAACTCCACATAGGTACTGGCAATAACGAAATTCATTCGGCAGACAGTTTCGGTATTTGCCGTCGGAATCCGTCCCAGTAATTTTTTAAATTCAGGTTCGTATGCATAATCAGAGAATTTGATTATCTCAACCGTCATCTCATTATTACTCCGGAAAATATCGGCCAGGCATATATCCAAACCGTCCATAGACGTACCAGACATCAGTCCAAGGATTCTGAGTTTTGGCTTTTGATGAAGTTTCCAAATTGATGACATTGGAGACTAAACTCAATTAGTTTATTTAGATGATTTACTACACAGATTCTTCAAAGGCAAAACGGATGAAACCGTTATGTTCTTTTATTAAATCCTGTGCTTTATCAAAGGATACGTTCAATTTCACCATAACAACAGCAATCTTGAGATGTTTATCAGCTGCCAGTAATGCCTGATAGGCATCATCATAGGACAGACCGGTCAATGTCGCTATTATCCGGGTTCCGCGGTCGACTAGCTTGGAGTTAATGGCCTGGTGGTCAATCATGTAATTCCCATATACCTTGCCCAATTTGATCATCGCGGTTGTTGTGATCATATTCAGTACCATTTTCGTAGCGGTACCGGCTTTCATACGGGTTGATCCGGTAATCAATTCCGGCCCCACCAAGACCTCGATAAAGACATCCACCGCTTCATCGATTCCCAATCCTTCCCGTGGTGTACAGGTAAAAAAGATTGTTTTACAACCGATAGATTTCGCATACTTCAGACCACCATGAACATAGGGTGTGGTTCCACCGGTAGCAATACCCATCAGAACGTCTTTGGGGGTCAGTCCAATCGCTTTGCAGTCGGCCTCACCACTGTCTTCATAATCTTCGGCCCCTTCAACGGCTACCCGTAACGCCTGCCAGCCTCCGGCAATCATACCCTGAACCATGTCCAGTGATACGGAAAAAGTAGGGGGAATTTCACTGGCGTCCAGCACACCCAGGCGCCCGCTGGTACCGGCGCCAATATAACGCAAACGGCCACCATTTCGGAAAGCTTCTACAACAATATCCGTCGCCTGCGCGATCTCCGGTATTACCGTTTGCACGACCCGATGTATCGTGGCATCTTCATCGTTAATCAGGTGAATGATCTCCTCGGTTGACATAGCGTCAATTCGTTCACTTTTCGGATTGATTTTTTCTGTCAGAATATCGCTGCGATTTATTATTTTGACCATCTGTTATTCATTCCAATTGTTTAAATTGTATTATCTATCTTCGGTAAATCCTGTGTTAAATAACACGCTATAAAATAGATAAATCCGGTGTTTAATAAAAGAAGGATATCGGAAATTACCCGGAAATCTTGACTTATTAATCCCAAACCCTGGACCAGGTTATTTTATGTAGGAATCCAGCCAGTCAAAGATAGTTTGATGCCAGAAACGACTGTTCTGGGGTTTGGTAACAAAATGAGTTTCGTCAGGAAATATCACCAGTTTTGCTGGAATACCTTTGCGTCGTAAAGCTGTAAAAGGCATCAGTCCTTCCGTGTAGACCAAGCGGTAGTCGTGCTCTCCATGAATGATGAGCATCGGTGTTTTGAAATTATTGACATAATTATGAGGTGACCATTTCTGGTAATATTGCTCGTCTTCCCAATAGGGCCCATTAAATTCCCACTCCGGAAACCAGAGTTCTTCCGTTGTCAAAAAATTGGTATATAGATTAAAGGTCCCATCGTGATTGACCAGTGTTTTGAAAGGTACCGGAAAGGCATCCATGTGGCCTTCCATCCAGTTCATCATATAGCCACCGTAGGATGCGCCAGCCGCCGCGAGACGGTTTTTATCAATAAACTTGAACTTTTTAAGAACGGCGGTTTGTCCGGCAATTAAGTCTTCAAATACTTTTCCACCCCAGTCTTTGGAAATGCCATCGGTAAATTTCTGGCCATAGCCGGTACTGCCCCGGGGATTGAGCATCACCATGACATAGCCCTGGGCCGCCCACATCTGGATATTCCAGCGATAATGCCAATCATCCTGCCAGGCTCCTTGTGGTCCACCATGGACAAAAAACACCGCCGGGTACAGTTTTGCCGGATCAAACAGAGGCGGTCTGACGATGAAGCCATGGACATCATCACTATTGGCACCTTTAAACCAGAACTCTTCCATATCGTTCATATCAACATTCGCCAATAATTCTGTATTAAAGTCAGTCAATTGAAGAGACGCACCATCTTCTGTTGAACTAATATATAACTCATAGGGTCTGGTTGTTCGTTCATGTAAATAAGCGAAGTATTTTCCATCGGCACTGGTACTGATATAACGATTATTGCCCTCAGCTACCAGATCGGTCAGCTGACCGGATTTTAGTTCCAGTCGTTTGATCTTGAAACGGGCTTTTTCATCAATCCTTAACAGTAGCGATTTGCTGTCCGGCAGCCAAGAGTAGGAATCGATACGGATATCTTTATCAGCAGTCAGGTTGGAAAATTTTCCCTTTTTCATGTCTTTAATGATCAGGTCCGGCTTGTCCGCTTCAAAATCGGCGCGTTTCATGGATAAAAAAGAGAGATAACGGCCATCGGGTGAAAACTGAGGATCACTGTCGTTGCCGGAAAAATCACGATCTTTACATTTGGTGGTCAGCAGTGTAAGTTCACCACCATCAACCGGAACCATCCAGACGTCATTATCGGTACTTGCTGCTACCAGTTTATCGTGATTACTGGTGAATACCAGGGCTTTTGAATCCGGTGAAAATGCAAAGCCACTGGACAGGGCTATCGGCGGTACATCATAATCACCGGGTGTAATGTCTTTGAATTTACCTGTTTTAACATTCAGTATGAATAGATGAGAACGCTTATGGTCCCACCAGGTATCCCAATGCCGAAATAGTAAATCGTCGTACACTCGTGCTTTAACCGCGCTATTTTCCGCTATTTTATCCTTTTGTTCGGTGCCGGACTGATCTGCACAGTTGGGATAAACACGTGAGGCAAAGGCAATCAATTGTCCGTCCGGTGACCAGATAAATTCATCAACACCGCTATAATGATTTGTTAATTGTGTCGGTTTCTTTTCTTTCTCTGCTTGAGTCCATATTTGACTACCTGAAATAAATGCCAAATGGCCATCCGGTGACCAGCGTGGCGACGAGGAGGATTTTTCATTGTTAGTAAACTGGCGCAAATCTTCGCCCTCAGCGGTAATTAAATATATATCAGTACGGCTATTGTTTTCCGCCTCGTTCATCGTCTGAACCGTAAAGGCAATCAACTGTCCATCCGGTGACATCTGTGGATCGCTCAGGCGTTTACAGGCGACTAAATCATCAAATGTCAACGCCCGTTTCTCGGTTGCATACCCCATCATCACTCCCATTATCAGGCATCCCAATAGCACAGTTGTTTTCTTTAACATCATCTCAACTCCTCTTATACTATTTATCAGCGGATTGACTTTGCCGGATTATATCGCTGTAGATTTTTGTCCCGTTTTTTAACGATCGTTTTTGTGTCTGGTAATCCACATGATACAGGCCAAAGCGCTTTTCAAAGCCTTCCGCCCATTCAAAATTATCCATCAGTGACCAGTAGTAATAGCCCCGAACATCAATATTATCCAGAATTGCCTCATGCATGGCATCAATATGTTGTAAAATGAATCGCTCGCGCAATTGATCATCCTGGGTAGCAATCCCGTTTTCTGTTATGTAAATCGGTACGCCAAAGGGCTGAACCATTCGAAGTGCCCGATAGAGCCCGGCGGGATAAACCGCCCAGTCCATATCGGTTTTAGGCAGTTTTTTCCTTGGATATATTCGTATATTTAAATCGGATTTCAGGTCGGGTTTTGTGAGAAATTGGGTGTAATAATTGACACCAATCCAATCCAGCGTATCGGATAGACCGGGAAGTTCTTTTGTATATCGCACTGTATTAAACAGATTAAATTTAAAGCGATCGGTGTGAAATGCATCCAGAACGGCACCATTATAAAGTTTATCGATTGTCAATGTTGTCAGCCAGTCAGGCAGCCACCATTTGCGGGCCGGATCAAAAACAGTGATACTTTTCACAATGCCAACCCGACAGGGAACACCATCACCATCGGCGTCCTGCAGCACCGTTTTATGCAGGATATGATAAGCCCGTTGATGGGCTTCCAACAGATTTGCTAGGACTCTGGCGGCAGTACAGATATCCCGTTTCCCCGGCGGCCAGATACCACGCACCCAGCCCATCATGGCGAACACGACGGGTTCATTAAAGGTTGCCCATAAATCAACAAAGGGATCTAGTGTTTCAGAAATCCGCTGAGTGTAGTCAGCAAAATATTTTACCGAATCGGGATGTTCAAATCCGCCCTTGGCGGCCAGCCATTGCGGCAAGGTAAAATGGTGCAGAGTCACATTGGGTTCGATGTTCATTTCCCGCATCGCAACACACATCTCAATATAATGATCGGCTGCCGCCTGATTCCATGTTCCCGGCTGAGGAACCAACTTACTCCATTCCACAGAAAAGCGATAGGAATTACAACCGATTTCTTTTAATAGCTGAAGATCATCCTTATACCGATTCCAATGGTCGGAAGCATTACCGGATCTATCGCTATTTTTGATACGGGGATTGGCGTCATTATCATAGGATTTTTCCCAGGCAAACCAGTCATTATTTGTACAATCACCTTCCACCTGATGCGCCGATGTTGCCGTCCCCCAGAGAAAACCTTTGGGGAAACAATACTGATCAATATTGATACGATGATCTTTCCATTTCACGTCATGATGCTGAAAATTCAGCCAGATCGTTAACAGAATATAGAAAAATAGCAGTAAAATTAAAAAATTTATCATTGCTAAATTTGTTGAATTACCCCAATTATATCTTTCGAATCACGGGGTTGAAACTATCAAAGTTTCTTATAAAGGGCAAGAAAAAGTAAAGAATAAACCGCTATTATCAAGCTGAAAACAATTGTATCTAAAAACTCGAAATTAATTATATTATAGATGGCACATTTTAGATTATGAGTACTATAATGAGATTTCTAAAATTATTCACATTCATTATCCTGTTTGGTTTATTGACCAGCTGTTCAATTAAAAAAGATTCCGTTGAAACAATCCGGGTAATGTCTTTCAATATTCGTTTAAATACGCCATCTGACAGCCTGAATGCCTGGCCGTATCGCAAGACAATGGTCGCCAGCATGATCCGATTTCATAAAGCCGATATTTTGGGTGTTCAGGAAGCCCTCTGGGACCAGATGCAGGACCTGGAAAATTTATTGCCGGAATATGCCTGGGTCGGAATCGGCCGGGATGATGGTAATAGAGCCGGTGAATTCATGGCAATTTTTTATTTAAAGGAGCGTTTCGAAGTTATTAAAAGTTCTACTTTCTGGCTATCAGAAAATCCGGAGATACCCGGGAAAGGCTGGGATGCTGCCTGCAACCGGATTGCTACCTGGTGTCAATTTAGGGACCAAAAAACCGGGAATATCTTTTTCCATTTTAATACCCATTTCGACCATATGGGAGATACTGCCAGGGTTAAAAGCGCCGAACTCCTGATCAGGCAAATTGATGCTATTGCCGATGGTAAACCCGTCTTGGTGACCGGTGATTTTAATTCAACACCGGATTCGAAAACCTATTCGATCCTGACCACCGGATTGGGTAAATCTCAGGATTTAAAGCTGACCGATACCAAAATAGCTACTCAATTTCCCCATCACGGCTCAAATGGGACATTTACCTGGTTTGATCTCAATAATCTGACGAATGATCAACCAATTGATTACATATTTATAAAAAGTGGGGTAACGGTGCTTTATCACGGCACCCTGACCGATACCTTCGATGGGCGCCTCCCTTCTGATCATTTCCCGGTTCTGGCAGAAATAATCCTTAATTAACAGACAAAGGATAAAATCATGAAACTACAAACAGTTGGAAAAAGTGAATTACAGTCCTCCCGGTTGGTCTACGGATGCATGCGGATTGTTGGTGATAATTCAAACGAGAGCCGCCAAAAAGGCAAAGCAGCCGTTCGCACCGCTTTTGAATCGGGATTCACGCATTTCGATCATGCCGATATTTACGGTGGCGGAAAATGTGAAGAACTCTTCGCTGAAGTGTTACACGAAATCCCCGGCATGCGCGAAAAAATCATCATCACCAGTAAATGTGGTATTATCGGCAAAGGAAATCCGAAGCCTGAATTCCCGGCGAGGTATGACTTTTCGGAAAGACATATTCTAAACAGTGTTGATGGAATCCTTCGTCGCTTAAATACTGACTATATTGATATCCTGTTACTGCACCGGCCGGATTACCTGTTTCGGGCTGAAGAGGTAGCACGTACCTTTGAAACATTACAAAAAGCAGGTAAGGTCAGACATTTCGGTGTCAGTAATTTTCGACCGTCACAGCTGAGCTTATTACAAAAATACTGCTCTATGCCATTGATCACCAATCAGGTAGAAATCAATATTCACAATATTACTACCCTGCTGGATGGAACTCTCGACCAGTGCCAGGAAAATAATATTTCACCACAGGCCTGGTGCCCCCTGGGAGGCGTCGTATATCCAGCCTGGGGTAATACCTTTACTCCGGAAACTGAAAAACGGATCAAAGCCGAGTTTGACCGGCAGGCTGAAAAGTACAACACCGAAAACTGGATTGTCATGCTGGCCTGGCTGCTGAAACACCCGGCTCAAATCTTTCCGATCATTGGTACCACAAATTCCTCACGAATCGAAGCATCTTTGCAAGCCCTGAAAATCAATTACTGTCGGGAGGACTGGTACCGATTACTGGAGGCCCGCAATGGTCAAGCGGTACCGTAATCTGTCTATTTTCATAAATACAGGTAAAAAGGATTTATAATGAATCATGAAATCAACATTCGGAAAGCATTACTAAAGGATGCGAAAATTATCGCCAAATTCAATAGTGCCATGGCGCTGGAAACCGAAGGAAAATGTCTCAAAGAGGAAATCATCAGCGCCGGTGTCGAAAATCTTTTCAAGCACCCGGAATACGGTTTTTACATCGTGGCCGAAACCGAAAAACGTGTCGTAGGCTGCCTGTTGATCACCTACGAATGGAGCGACTGGCGGAATGGCCTGATCTGGTGGATTCAAAGCGTTTATACTCATCCTGAATTCCGGCGGCGTGGAATCTACCGCCAGATGTACAGCTATATAAAAACCATGGCATTATCTGCAAAAAACATCTGTGGAATCCGGCTTTACGTGGAAAAAGAAAACACAACGGCTCAAAGCACCTATAAAAACCTTGGCATGATAGAAACTGTCTACAATATGTATGAAGAAATGCTCGCCTGAACCGGGAAACACATTTATCCGAAATTTGCATAGACCTTTGTCCTTCCCCGGCTTAAATTTCGGCGGTGATTCTGATAAAAACTAAGTGGAGGTAAACCCTTGTCAATCCATGAAAACCGTACAGTAAACTGTCCCAAATGTCAGCAAAAACAAACCGTCATGGTCTGGAGTTCCATAAATGCGACCCTTAATCCGGACGGGCGCAACAAGTTATTCGATGGACAGATCAATCACTTTAAATGTGTGAAATGCGGGTATGAATCGCTTATTCCGATCCCGTTACTTTATCACGACCCGGAACGCAAAATCGCTGCTCATTATTTCCCGCCGGAATCCATGAAAAAAGCCGAATTCCTAGACCAGTTTGATCTGGACGGAAAGTTTGTTGTTACCGGTGAAGTGGATTTCGATGTACCCGATCATCTTCTGGATGTCCATGTGGTATTCAATATGAACGAGCTGGTCAGCTATGTCATTTTTCGGGAAATGCTGATAGAATTTAACCAGCAAAATCTATCCAATCCCGATCCAGGTCTGAATTGAGTAATAAAGGACACCACAGATGACCGACGCTAAAATGATCGAAATTGTTGCCCGGGAGCTGCAATTAAACCAACACCAGGTCGCCAATACCATTCAACTATTGGATGACGACAATACTGTCCCCTTTATCGCCCGTTATCGGAAGGAGCGCACCGGAGAACTGAACGAAGACTATATTCGCGCCATTCAGCAACGCTTTACTTACCTCAGAACACTGGAAAAAAGGAAAGAGACCATCCTGAAAAGCATTGAGGAACAGGGCAAACTGACACCAGAATTAAAACATAAAATCGAATTGACAACAAAACTTCAAGACCTTGAGGATATATATCTTCCCTATAAACCCAAAAAGCGGACCCGTGCTACGATTGCCAAAGAAAAAGATCTGCAAGCGCTGGCGGATCTGATACTATTACAGCAGACAATAACGGGTACTCCGGAAGATTATGTAAAAAAGTTCATCAATCCCGGAAAAGAGGTCAATTCCATCCAGGATGCCCTGGCTGGTGCCTGTGATATCGTCGCAGAAACCATATCCGAGAATGCCGATATCCGCAGGAAAATCCGGGAATTCAGTTTTGAAACCGGGTTAATTATCACAGCTGTTCGTGATGAGTCAGTGGCCAGTGTTTACGAAATGTACTATGACTATTCGGAACCGGTAAATAAAATCCCGTCCCATCGTATTCTGGCCGTCAACCGTGGTGAAAAAGAAAATATCCTGAAAGTTAGTATTGATCTTGATATTGATCGTGCACTGACTATTATTCAGGCTGCGATTATAACAAACAAGGGATCCATTTTCAATGATTATCTTATTGGTGCCATCGAAGACGCCTATAAACGCCTGATCTCACCGGCCATCGATCGGGAAATCCGTCATCATCTATCAGAATCGGCAGAACAGCAGGCTATCCGTGTCTTTGCAACGAACCTGAAAAATCTGCTGTTGCAACCACCGGTATCCGGCAGAATCATCTTGGGAATCGACCCGGGATTTCGTACGGGGAGTAAGATTGCAGTCATCGATCAAACCGGGAAATATCTGGAAGGTACGACCATCTACCCTCACCCGCCACAGAATAAATTCGACGAAGCCAAGCAGGTCATCACAAGACTGGTTAAAAAACATTCCGTTGATATTATTGCAATCGGGAACGGAACAGCTAGCCGGGAAACGGAATTTCTGGTGGCGGAACTCATTGCCGAACAGCCACCAGATCGAACCGTCAATTATATTATTGTCAATGAAGCCGGCGCCTCAGTCTATTCGGCGTCCAAAATCGCCCAGGAAGAATTTCCAAACCTCGAGGCCAGTTTACGGGGTAATATCTCCATTGCCCGGCGATTACTTGATCCATTGGCAGAGCTGGTAAAAATCGATCCTAAAAGTATTGGCGTCGGGCAATATCAGCACGATGTTAACCAGAAAAATCTACACGAATCCCTGCACACGGTCGTGGAAGACTGCGTGAACCAAGTCGGTGTCAACCTGAATACTGCCTCGAAATCACTACTAACCTATATTTCCGGCCTGACAAGCCGTACTGCCGAAAATATCGTAAAATATCGTGAGGAAAAGGGTGCTTTTCAAGACCGTAAAGAATTAAAACAGGTCACCGGTATTGGTGTCAATTCCTTCGAGCAAAGTGCCGGTTTTCTGCGAATCCCGGACGGGTCAAATCCACTGGATAATACATCCATTCATCCGGAATCCTACAACGCAACCCGTTCACTGTTAAAGAAACTGGCTATCGACGATATTCATCACGGTGGCAAATCCCTGCTGTCTCAGATTAGTTCCCAGGCAGGAGAAATCCGGCGTTTAGCGGAAGATTTGCAGCTTGGAGAACCGACACTGAGAGACATTCTGGAAAATCTGGAAAAACCGGGACGTGACCCAAGAGAAGATCTGCCCAAACCAATGTTGAAGAGTAATATATTAAAAATCGAAGATCTTCAGGAAGGAATGATATTAAAAGGCACTGTCCGTAATGTGGTTGACTTTGGTGCCTTTGTAGATATTGGCGTTAAACAGGATGGCATGATTCACATCAGTCAGATGGGCGATCGTTTTATCAAAGATCCGCATAAAGTCCTGGCTGTTGGTGATATTGTTGATGTAAAAATCCTTTCCATCAATACAGAACGTGGTCGAATCGGTTTGAGTATGAAAGGTCTGACAAAGGGAAATCAATGATTGTTTTCGGTCATCAAGGTGCTCCAGGATACGCTCCGGAAAACACACTTCTGTCTTTTGAAGAAGCTATCCGGCGGGGAACCGACTGGATCGAACTGGATGTTCATTGGGTAAATGATGAGCTGCTCGTCATTCACGATTATCGCCTGGATCGGACAACAAACGGCCACGGAATTATCTACAAACAAGCGTTGGAATATATTCGATCACTGGATGCAGGACAAGGTGAAAAAATACCCTTTCTGCATGAGGTTTTCGACAAAGTCGATCGGCGCGTGGGCATTAATATCGAATTA
>Ga0265595_1001421_pt1 | contig 18371 bp, 30 predicted proteins | sample saktaG_15_FD_190148 | JGI IMG/M metagenome (GOLD analysis project Ga0265595, IMG submission 190148) | Saline water microbial communities from Sakinaw Lake, British Columbia, Canada - sak_2013_06_06_50m | ecosystem: Environmental > Aquatic > Non-marine Saline and Alkaline > Saline ... | reverse complement strand
CCATTTTTCCTGCTAGATAATACCAGGTTCCTGTTGATGGTGTTGTGCCGTAGGCATCTTTGTAAGTAGTGGTTCTATAAGAAGTCATCCAATACCACTTAGCAAGAGCAGTATGATATACAAGGATATACTGAGCATTTTCAGAAGCAGAATCTTTCCCTTTATTGACTATTATTGGGTAAGTTCCTAAAACATCTGCCTTGACCCACGCTTCAACTGTGATTTGCCCTGTAATGTCAATAGCTGCTGGATTTCCAAATCCAATATAATCACTACTAAAATCTTGTCCTTTTGCTATTTTCCCATCTGCCTCTATTGGATTATTAGCCGATGGTTTTGTTCCGTCTACATTGTTACCAGTACTATCTTCTACTGAAGAAGTTGTGACATCTTTCAAATGCTGAACCATCTTAAAATTAGCATCCCAAACAGCAGTCGGATCTGCTCCATCAGCCGTGTCAGTGGTTCTATAATAAATATAAATATCGGTATCAACACCGGAAGCCACAGAAGGAACTTTCACCCAATATTCTGCTAAACTATTACCGTTATCGTGTCGTTCTCTTTCATATTTTAATAATGTTTCGCCGTCTGAACTTGTGAATCTAATATCAAAACCGTCTGCGTTTGCTTTGGTAAAATCAAAATTAGTGCTTGTTAATATAACAGCAACAGGAAAATCAGTTAAAGCAGCATCTACCTTTGTATTATCTACTGTTAGTTTTCGTCGAGTTGTATATCCCGCAAGCCACGCCATACTATTTCAAATAAATTAAAATTAAGACAACTAAAATTGCTATCATCCAAGGAATCCCAATTAGAATTTCAGGGTGCCACTCTTTTTGAAATTTCATTTTTAAGTTATTTCTAAATCAATTGTAAATTCAATCTTATCACTAATTGCCAAAGCTATTCCCGTGAAATCTCCGTGAACGATTAAGGTCCCAACAGTAGCAGCAGTAAGGTTTCCAGCATTTGTGATTGTTTGAGCACTCGCAGAGGTAATTGTTGCCACCCACCTTATCTTATCTGCAAGGGGTTGTGTTCTTGCCGCTACCACTCTTGCCTCGGCTGCTTCTGTAAAAAGAACAGTATCCGCTTTGGCGGCAGTTCCAGCGCCGGTTCCCCAGCCAACATAATCACCAGTCGTCTGAACGGTCTCATCTAATTTATCAACAATCCAAGCTTCACCAGCCGAAGTCAAAACCGTAGCATATCCTTTTGCCGTTCTAAACAAATTTAAGAATTGTATGCTCAGCTCTCTTAAGAATTGTTTAACATTCCACTGAAGTCCAAGCCCTTCCCATTTTCCTGTTTTGGCCCGATAAACTCTCATTTTCATCCTCGCCTTCCCGTTTAAGTTTGTTGAGTTAGTAATATGTCCAAACATACTTTATTGTTCCTCACTTAATAACTCAGAAGAGGAAATAAAAACCACTTCCCCGTCCTCAGTTATACAGCGATATTTAGTTTCTTCGTCTTCAGAAATAACCACACCTAAAACTTTTAAAAGCCCTAACTTTTTCAGTTTTTCAGGAGACACTTCAATCTTATTTTTATCTTCGTTTAAATTTACCTTTTTAGACATAATCGTATTTTAAGTTATAGTTTATCCACTCGACTTTTAATGAGATTTGACCCAATCATTCCACTGCTTTCTTTCGGCAACAGTTAACTGGTGCCATTTCTCTACGGCCTCTTTGTAATAACCCCGAATAACCTGTTGAGCAGGAGAGGGTTGGTCTAAATTTTTACGAGGAGCAATCGGTCTTTTCATCATGACAGGTCCTTTAGGCCTATCTTGGAAAACAACACTTTTGCCAATTTTACCTTTAGCGGCAAGACTCAGGCCTGGACCAAAAACTTTTGCCATAGAAATTTAAACTAAATTATCTAAAAACTTTTTAATATATTCAAACTCTTTATCAAAATTAACAATCTTTTGAAATCTCTCATGTACATTTTCGCACATCTTTTTATGCTTGTCAACCTGACTGAATTCTCTAATCATTTTTATATTTTCTTCAAACGAATGTTTGTCCAAATCAATGCAAGTGACTCCGTCCTCTAGCAAAGGTTCAGCCAGACAGCCCTTGTAGTGGCTGGCTCTCGTAATCAGCGGACGACCTGCCGCAAAGGCGTTATGAATCACATGCCCGTAGCCGTCGCCTCCGTGTTTAACATGCCAGATGAAAGTGCTATCCTGCATTTCTTTTGCAATTTCTTCAACCGTTCCGATGATACCGTCTTCGCCGAGAATACCAAACATTTTCCAATCGTAGTCCGAGAGATCTTGTTTATATCTTGGCCATAGATAAAAATCCCTAGAGTCCGGGACGCAATTCATAAAGTTCTTAATCTTTTTTACTGGCGTAGGAGGAACATATTTAAAAATATTTAAGTCAAATTCTCCGTGGTAAACAAGCAAGTTAATATTTTCAGGAACGTTTTGCAAATTGCAAGCCGCCATAATATTTCTACAAATTTCGGGGTCAATAATGTCATGGATATTGCCTGCCTGACGGATCAGTTTGGCTTTCGGTTTATGTTCGGCCATCAAACAAAAGTACGGCTCCTCATGCTGACGGACTGAAGCAATCACTATATCAATATCCATTTTTTTAAACTGCTCAAAAGTCAAACACTTATAAGTTCCGTTATGGTTGGGGTCAGAAACTAAGCAATGGTCAGGAGCATGTTTTACATCATTCGGAATATCTAGATACTGGTGCACGGTTGGCAGATTTTCGCTATACTTCCAAAATCCTTTATCCCACCAATCCATTCCTATCGGCCTGTAAAGATTCCAACCTAGCCGTCCTTCAAAAAGCATTCTCAAAGAATGATAGAGATCTCCATGATGCAAGTCAGCAAATACATTCATAGATTCTTATTTTTTAAAAAGAAGTTGTGAGAGTTTGGATCTGAGTCCTGAAAAGGCGCTAGTTCAAAAACTCCTTTTAGGACAGCTAACAAGTCATTAATATTTTTCCACTCCGGGACAGCTGGATGAGGATGTAAATCACCCACAATCCAGTCAATTTTTTCTAATACTTCCTTCGGAGTATCAGCAAAAATTTCCCACTCAAAAGTTTCACAATCAATTTTTAGAAGATGGACTTTTTCGATATCATTCAAAACAAAAATATCAACCAAACTGATTGTTTTAGCGTCAACAAAACGACGCTGGATATTTTCCTTTTCAGTCCAAATAGGCGAACCAATAAATTTGTGTACCTTGCCGTCAGTTGAATCATCACCATAATAAATTTTAACTTTAGGACGGCGACTGTGGGCAACGGCAAGCTCAAAACAATAGCCAAAATCTTGTAAATTATTATCTTGAAGATTATCAAATAAAACCCGGTAGTTTTCAGGAAGTGGCTCGTAGCAATAAACTCCGATATTTTTAGAGATGGCTGAAAGAAGCAAAGGAAAAGCGCCAATATGAGAACCAATGTCAATCACTACCTTGCCCTCAAAATTACCAATCTCTTTTGTCTTGTACTCGTCATGCTCGCAGATTGAAAAAAGAGTGTTCATGTCACTTGTATTTTCTCGGTAGTTGGCAATTACTTCTTTGCCGTTATAGCACATGATTTTAGTTTTGATTGTTTTGTACATTTTAATTTTAATTATTTTACAGCTTTTAAGATGCAAACACATCGGACGCCTTTTGAGGAATCATACTCTACTGCGTCCGCCTCATCTTGAGTAATTTGAACCCAGCCAGCCGGGTTGAGTGGATTCTCATTATACCAAAACTCTAATGAAACATTAAAATAAGGAAGATAAGTTAAAAAAATACTTAGGCGATCTCTGGCTATGTTAGCGTAAAAACCACGAAGAAACATCTTCTGACCATAGGGGAAAGTGGCAAACAAAAAATGTTCCGCAGTATCAACAACTTTCGCAAAAACTTTTTCTTGCTCAGAAATATAATCATCTACCTGATACTGCTCTATTCCTGAATGCTCTAAAGTGGAAAGGCAGATGACTAAATCATACTGCCTTAAAACTTTTTCTCTGATATTACCTACAAAATAATCACGCAATATCGCTCTTTCTTTAGGCCCATCAAAAATATCAATTCCATCAACATTTGAGGTGTATTCTTTTAACTGAGAAAGGTACTGGGAACCATAACAGCCAACATCTAAAATTGTTTTAATTTTTTCAGAATGCTGTTTTAAAAACTCAAGTAGTTTAGAGATTTCAACATCTCTTTCATTAAAAAAAGACATATTACAAATTATTAAAAAAGTTAATCCACTGCTTTTTAATTTTCTCTTTGCCAAATAATTCAATCGCTTTTGCTCTGCCTGCTTTGCCAACGCGCTTTGCCAAATCATAATCATTTAGCAACAGCTCAACGTATTCAGCCAAAGCTCCAAAGTCATCAGACCAAAATCCTTCAACGCCATTTTTCATGATAAAGGGAATTTCGTAAGTATACTGATTTTCAAGAAATGGCGGATTGCCAAGCTCACCGCCAATGGCTACGATCGGAATTCCTGTCATCCAAGCTTCCATAAAATTAAAAGTATAACTCGCTGGCATAGTACCAGTGTAAAAATAAACCCTGTTATCTCTCATTTGCTGTTTTAATTTTTCGTAAGAAAGCAGTCCGCCCCAAAGTTTGCCAGTGTCTTCATTCCCGGGCCCAAAGAGTTTTCGATCAAAGCCACTCGTCACTGCCTTAAAAATATTATAACCACAAAACGCGGCGCGCTTTTTCATAGATTGCCCAACAGTGATAACTCTTTTGTGGCGTCCGTTCCAGTCATGCCACTCATTAGAGTCTTTATAAAATCTAATAATCGCATCATGGCCAATATAGTCAGGAATGGTTCTTTCTATCGGAGAGTAGCGAACAATTTTTAGGCCCTGCTCGCGAAAGGGCTTCATCCATTTTTCATTATCTCTAGTTGACTGTCCGTTGGTTCTTAAAATGACAATTTTGTCTTTCATCACTTCCCAATTATTCTCAATCCACCTCGGCATCCAGTGAGAAAAAATGACATCAAACGGCTCAATCATTTCCCTGGGTAATTTGTCCTTGCCATAGCGCATGCAAAGCTGGACAAATTGGTCATCATACTCGCCTTTGATAGCTGGTCTTTTTTTATCACCGGGGTCATTCGGGTTAGAATAAGTGCCGTGAGATTTAACATCAATCCCAATTTCCTTAAACAAAGATACCTCGTCAAATTCGGCGATTGAATGGCAGGATAAATATAATAATTTAATTTTTTTCTTTAATATGTCCATACTAGGAGCTAAGGGGTAAGGGCTACAAAGACGCATGTTCAGGGACAAATAAATAAACCCAGCGTGCGTACGCCTTTATAGCCAGAGGTTTAAAAGCCGCACACCCCTAAACCACTAATCACCTTATCCATAATGTTTGTTTGTAATCCATTAAACAAGTCCAACCTCTGTTTTTTAACCACTCTTTTGCCAACCGGGTTTTTCCACCATTGGCAAAAAGATTGTCATCAATCAGAATAATCGCTTTGTCTGATAGTTTATTATAAGCAACTTTCAGCTCATTAACAACATGCTCTTGAGCTTCAAGATTGCAATCAGCAGGATTTTCTTTGCAGTCCAGAGAGTCCAAATAAAGCAAATCAATAGGGGGATCAAAATGCTTTAAAAAATCCACAGAGTCGCTCAATTCGTAAGTGATAAAATCTTTAAACTCGTCAGTTTCTTCGCGCGCTATTCCAAGATTAAGCTGATTATTATCAACAGTATGAAGATGTTTTCCGTACTTCTTGCAGAAGTCACCAAAAATGGTTGTAGAACAGCCACCACCCCAATCATCTTTTTGTCTTTGAGTGCCAGTTTCAACAATAATCTCACCGCCTCTCTGCAGAAATAAATTAAGAGCAATTTTAAAAGTCCAATATCTTTTTTTAAGATTTTCAAAATACTTTTTATAAAACCAGTTATTGTTAATTTCTAAGAAATTTTCCATATTTTTTTTGGGGAGTGGTTGTTTAAAACAGCCACCCCCATTATTTATTTTCGTGCTTCAAATCTTTTCGCTATTTCTTCCAGTACTTTTTCGCCCTCTTTTTCAGACAGCTTCCTCAGACGAATTTCTACGTCATCGCAGGACACTTCTATCCAAAGTGATCTGCCATCTGAGTAAATCCAATCAGTACTTTCTAATTTAAAAACTCTTTTCAACATCTTCACCACCTCCTATTTTGTTTTTAATCTTTTAAAAAAAATGGAGAAAAATCTTTATCTCTTTTCTCTAAATCTCTAAAAGCACAATCAACTAATCGCCTCAAATTAACTCTCTTATATTTTTTAAATTTAAGATTATAGTAATGCTGAATATAGACAATCAACGTCAACATCACTAAATGCTCTTTCTGGGTCTTACAGCAAACACCAATTTCTAATTTATTTGATTTTTTAGCTTTTCTTTTACTGTTCGCACGAAAACTATGTGCTGGACCTACGGTAAAAGGAATTCCACGCGTTTTTTCAATTTTATATTTTGGGTTTTTTAAATTAATCATAGTTATTTTTTTTAGTTAATTTTTTAGGAGGTCTATCTCAGAACTGAGATGTCCTCTTTTGCCTTCAAATTTTTTGTTTATAAAAGGTTTAGCCAAAAGATGAGTAATGAGTCCTTTTCACTTTTAAGAGCCCTTAGAACGCATCCTAGAGCTTCTTTTTTTTAAAATTACCTTGTTTATGCAGTTTTTCAAGTCTTTTTATCACTAAATCAGCGCTTTTGTTCCAAGTCCACTCCTTGCGAATATACTCTGAAGTCTGCATGGCTGCGTCTTTGTATTTTTGATGATTATTATAAACTTTACGCATTAAGCGTCTCAAATGGGTTACTGAAGGAATTGCCCAATTAAATCCTTGATAATAAATAGAGTCAGTCCCGTCAAACTTTTTAATTTTATAATCAATCAGCTCTACGCCTGGCAGAGGTTTGCCGTCTTTCACTAAATAATCCATAGTTCCAGAGTAGCCGGTAGTGATTACAGGGACACCGCAGGCGAGTGCTTCTAGAGGAGGAAGCCCAAAGCCCTCGCCTCTGGTCGGAAATACAAAACAATGACCAGACGCATAAAATCCACTTAATAAATAAGCGGGCAGGACGGTGTCCCAGACCACAATCGGAGCTGAATCGGACTTGTGATAAAGTTGCTCCATGTCTTTTTTAATATCGGCTCCGTGATACGATGGTAAAGCTTTAATAACCAGAGCCACATCTTCTTTGTACGAAAATTCTTTTGAAAATGCTTCAAAAAGTTCAGTGATTCCCTTTCGCCTTCCCCAGGCAAAATTGGAAATAAATACAAAACTTTTTTTCGTATTATTTTCAAACGGCTTAATATCAGGATGAAAATAATTAGGGTCAACTCCCTCTCTCATGTTGAAAATAGGTTTTCTAACTCCTGAAAGTTTCATCATCTTTTTAGCAAATTCGGAAGTCGTCCAAACTTCATCCATTTCGTTCAGGACCTTAACCCAATCTTTAGGAATGCCGTCAACTTCTGTTGTCGTGAAACCAATTTTATAATCACCTGAATTAGAAAAACAATTTAATCCAGTTGAAAGGACAACCTGAGGAAGCCGATGGCTTCCCATGTTCTCCCTCAAATCGTCAACCAAGAAGTCATCGGCCAACGGCTCATCATCATTACACCCGCCTATGAATTTATAATAAAGACGGACTTTTTTGTAAGCCAAAGCTTTCAAAAGAGCCCGAGCATGCAAACAATATCCCCCTGGGTAGCCAGTGTGCGTGTGAAACATTGTGGGCAGACGATGCTGGCTGTCAAGCCACTTTCCGTGATCTTGAATAAATTTAATTCTTGACTTTCTTAAAGTGAGGATCCATTTTGGCTCCTCTTTTGCCAAAGTATAAATTTTAGTATAAACCAATTTGACGTCAGGAGTGACTTTAATTGTAAAATTTAATTTTTTAGCTCGGATACAAAAATCAGCATGGGTATAAATATTTTTATCAAACTCAGGAACTTTTCCTAATTTTTCTAAAGCTTTATTTGAAATAACAAAAGCCCAGAGCGGACTAAAATCCACAAGTCTGGGCTTTGGGTATTGGTTCCTGTCTTCCTCGCCTTGCGCTTCGGGATGCGGTAAATATTCAAACGGAGTAATGCCACCACCATGATAAAAAATATTACCTTTTGGATCTAAATAAACAGGAGCCAAAACATCAAAAGGAAAGCATTTTTTAATACACTTTCTGAATAATGTCAATACACTCTCTTTGCTTCCCTTAATTCCGTCGGAAACAAAGAGAGTGTAATTTTTATCTAGTGCTAGTTCCTTCATCTAAAAAACTATTTAGGTTGAGGAACAATTTGTACTGCCACTTTGGTTCCAGCTACCTTGTCGTAGTTCTCTTCCAAGTAGTATTTCATGAATCTATTGAATCCTGAAATTTGGTGCTTGTCACCATAGGAAGCCCACAAAGTTTTATTAGCAGCGCTAATCAAATCACTTCTGAATCTCCACTTGGACACGCCATCAGACATTGTCGCTCTACGAGCAACCTGTCTGTCGGACTTAGGGTTGTTGGGAACAAAACGTTGCTTCATGTACTCTCTACCTTTCCAAGTAGAAGCAGTCAACGTTTTGGCAACAGTCCCAGAGGCGCCAATGGATAAAAATGGTGCAAATACTTTGGCCATAACTTTTTGCTTGTTCCTCCGTTAATTATTCTCAGCTCGACCTGCCGAGATCCTCCTTTACGCTATCTTCTTCGCTTAAGAAGCAGTTTCAAATTCTTCAATCAAGGTTTGAAGTTCTGCAATAGCATTGTCGCACGCTATGGATTGCTTGTCAAGCTCTATCTGTTTATTCGCTTCCAATTCTGCTTTTTCTTTTTCAAGTTCTTCAAGGGTTGTCTCGGTTTCAACGAGCTCCTGAATATAAAATTTATCTTCAACTTTTATGATTTTTACGGACATAAATTTTTATATTTTAATTCTTTTGCTTGGCTCGACTACACCAAGACACTTTGTTTAATAAGGTAAATTTTTTAAATAATAATGGAGGAATCTGTTATAACCTGACATCCTAGTTGGGTATGTATAGCTATTATATATTTTTTTTTCTACGGTTGTCAACCCCTGCCAATAACTCACACCAGCCGCCAGCTTATTCTGACCAATCACACAGTAAGGATGAAAAGGATTTGATGATTTATAATATCTTTCTTTGATGCAAATAATACCGTGCAGAGTACGGCGTCTTTGATAAATCGCGTAATCCTTATGGCCTGGAATATTTTGATTCCAAGAGCCAAAAGGATATGTGCCGTAATATCGCCCCCAAGCTTGGATTGAATACAGGGGCATGAATGAAAGAAACATTCCTTTTGCCATATTGAAAATTATTTAAACCAATCCTCCTGCTTTTTTGCTAACATCTCAACCGCTTTTTTATAAAGCGGAATTATTTTTTCTTCGCACTCTTTGCACACCGGCCAGAATCTTCTTTTTTTGCAATCCAAAATCCTTTTTTTTGAAATCGGTTTTTGACATTTCTGGCAAGTTGTTCGGTTATAGACGTGCGCAAAATCTTTTGGAATTGGTTTTTTTTTCATATTCTATTTTTGTTCTATTGCGGCGAGGGTATGGACTGGTTGACAACTTTTGTTTTCGTGGTCTTATCGTAATTCGCTTTTAGATAAAAACGCATAAATCTGTTGAAGCCGGACTCAGAAGTTCCAGTGGCGTAAGACGACCAATGCGTTTTTTGATAAGTGGGAATAACTTCCCAACGCCATTTTGAAACACCATCTTCAAAAGCAGAACGATTTTGCAGTTGAGCTGCGGTCTTTGGATTTCTCGGCGTAACATAATTGCGAGCATAATTTACGCCTCGCCGGATTGAATAAGTTAACGATTTTCCTAGGGTTCCTCGGGCGTCAAGCCCGAAGCACGGCCCAATAATTTTAACCATAGATTTTTTAAATAATTACCACTTTTTGGAAAAAATAATATCTCTAATATACAATTCAGCATTGGTTCCGTTGACTTGGCATTTACTCGCGACGCAAAAATAATAATAAGAGTCCAAATACGCTTGAACGTTTGTGTGCGTCACTTTTAATATATCATTTACATAATATTTTATTACAGTGCCATTCTCACTCATTTCTGCTCTCAAAAGATTTTTCCCCCCGATAGCATACCCAACAATCTCAGTCTTCACTTCTCCATACCAACCCTCATAATTTGCATAAAATTTTTCATCAGCTTTACTCCACCTGAAGCCAAACCAGTGAACAGGCGACCAAGGAGCGTTGTGTCCAACTCCAATCGCTACGTCCTGATATCCAGGATATCCATCAAGATCAAGACGCGCTTGGAACCAAGGATTATTAGCCAAAAGAACATTTTCCATTATACCCTCTATCCAAATTTTTGTGATATCTCCAATAGCATTGCCAGTTCGCAAAAAACAAGATCCTATATGAGGAGTAATGGTTGCTCCCGTCCCACCTGCCCATGTATTCCACCCGTCTAAGCTCTCAAAAGAAGGTGATATTAAATATCTATCAAAAGCAAGTTTATCAACTTGCACTGACTTGTCCAAATGGTCTAAAATTTCTGCCACTCTGTGCGTATCAATCGCCTCACCCGTCTGCTTATGGGCAGACGGATCTTCATTGTGAGTCACTAATTTAGAGTCAATTTCCTCAGAAATTTTTGTTTTGTCAGTCACAGTTTTCGCCAAATTTTCCCAGACAACTTCGGTCATATTTTTTTTAGGTCAAATAAAGATGCTTAAAATAAATATCAGTATAGCCAGGGCTGAATATCCAATCAGTTTTTCTAAAGAGTAATTTTGGAACCCAAGCTTTATTTCTTTTAGTGATCCAATTTTCTTTAAAAAATCTTCCATTTTGGTCTGTTAATTCTATGCTATCTAAATCAACAATAGCATCGTAATTTTCTATTGTCAATACAATCTTGAAATGAAAATAATCTCTGCTAGCGGTCCCAAAAGTGCGGTCAATCAAAGTCCAATCTATGTCCCCCGCGGGGGCGACATACTCATCAACATCAGTGGAATAGCCACCAGGAATAAAATAATAAGCAGTGCACTTAATTTTAAAAGCATAAGTTGGAGAAGAAGTTATTTCTATTTTTTTAAATTTTACTTTGACGTTTAACTGCCCGACAATATCTTTGTCGTCTCTCCGCATATAAATATTTTGGGTTGCTCCCGGGTTCAGCATTTCTAGTCCAAAAAGCTGATGATAATTGCTAGGTGTGCCAGGAACTGGCAACCCGCCAATCAATCTATAAATATAATCGGCCGTGAAAAGACGATAGCCACGATTATAATCCCAGCAAGCGTTAGCTGCATCGCGCCACGCTTGCTGTGTGGCAGCGTCCAAATTTCCCCAAGCTGAACCCATCTGCTTGAAGTCAGAAATTTCATAACGAATTTGCTGCATTCGACGGATGTCCTGAAACCAAAGACGAGAAAAAGTAGGAACGCCTCGCAGGTCATACCAGCGAACAATCTTATTCCAGAATTCTTCCCACTGAGCGGGAAGAACACTGCCAATCACTTTAACCATAAAATTAAGAATCTCTTAATCTTTTGGAGTACGTGTATTCAACCCAAAATAAAAAGAGACTATCATGATGAGAATCCCTCCAATGATTTTATCAATTCCAAGACCGATTAAAATCATACCGCCAACAAGAATTATGGCGGCAATTATATCTCGCGGATGTATAATTGAAACTTGCATTTAATTTTGTTCCCACAGCAATTCAAAATATTCCTGCAAGGGTCTAATTTCTCCTGAGCCCTCAACTAGAACTGAGGTCTCAACATTTGATGACATCGACTGTTTTGAAAAATTGTGCGAGCCCAAAACCGCAAAAGTTTTGTCAATCATTAAGAGTTTAGAGTGGAGCCTTCCGCCTGATCTATACCACTTGACGTTAGCCCCCCAAGACTGCAAATGATTAAAAGTTTCGGTGTTTTTTGCGCGCAGGTTATCATTCGGCGAACCAGCGTGCAAAAGGACGCGCACTGTCACCCCTCTGATGATAGCTGACTTGATTGACAATGTCAACTTTTGGATATTGCAATTAGCAAGACGGGAATAATAACCCCAATGATAAATTAAAATATCAATGTTGGTTTTGGACTGATCAATCAGAGGAATGATTTTTTCAGGGTAATCCCTGTTTATAATGATTTGCATATACTTGTGTCGGAAGCACCGAACACTAAAGATATTACAACAGATGAAAACAAGAGTCAATACAAAGCAAAATTAAAGGAGCAATAAAACGGCATAAGAACAGCAAAGTAAATTAGACAATTCTAAAAAACCAATTCCACTCTACAAAAATCTAACGGCCGACGATATTGAATCTAACGGCCGAACATCGATATTTAATTGTGAAAAAGTTATCCACAGTTGGCTCTATTGACAAGCCCTTTTGAAATGTTAAAATAAAAATACAAAAAGATTTGAAAAAAATCTGGAACAAATTAAAAAATTTTTTTGAATAAATCTAAAAAAAAATTTAAACAGATCTAAAAAAAATTTTATTTAGATTTGGGAAATAAAAAGTCGAAAAAGTAAAAAAATTAAAAACAAATTCATGAACAAATCAGACATCGTTTTAAAAATCACAAAAAATTTTTCTGAAATTTCTTCAAACAAAATTGAAGAAATTTTGAATCAGTTAATTAGTATAATTACTGAATCAGTCAAAGAAAATGAGAAAGTAAAGATTAGTGGATTAGGCACTTTTATTCTGAAAGAAATGAAAGAAAGACCTGGACGCAATCCTCAAACCAAAGAGAAAATGATTGTACCTGCGTACAAAACCGTAAAATTCAAAGCTAGTGAAACACTAAAAAAAGCTGTAAGGCAATAAAAATATGTACTATCTCAGAGAAATAAAACAAAGACAAAAAAGAAAGGAATTACTAAAAGAAAGATTAATGTTTTTTGGATTAGTCATTGCAATTATAATTGGAATGGGACTCGGAGGAATGACTTTTCCATACTAACCAAATCAAAATGAGTGAAAAAAAGATAAAAGAGAATAAAGAGGCTGTTGCTGAAAAAATGAAAATACTATTGCTTGATAATAGATCTATCCAAGCTCAAACATTACTAGATGCAATGAATGACTGGCTATGGATGGATGAAGAAACAAAAAAAAGGCAAACGATTTTAAGCAAATTACTGAATGAAGAATAGAAAAAAGAATTAAAAACTACTCACAGGTTATTGAAAAAAAATTATTTTTTTTCGTATGAAAAATATAAAAGAAGAACTAAAATTTGAAATAAGAGATCTAAGAGATAAAAATAAATTTATAATGGATGACAAATTTCTCAATGGCTATGCTAGATTTACAGGAATCTACGCTGTCGGCGTTTACAGCTCTCTATGCCGACATGCAAATAAGGAGCAGGCAAGCTGGCCTTCCATAGAAAAAATATCTGAGGAATTAACAATTGGCAGAAAAAAGGTTATTGAAAGTATTAAATATCTAGAATTTTGGCAAATTGTTAAAAAAGAAAGGACAGGAAAAAGATGCAACAACAGATATTATTTAGTTGATAAAAAGTTTTGGAAGCCCATAGGTGAAGTGTCTGTGAGGGACTTCAGTGAAGTGTCTGTGAGGGACTTCACTAGTGTCTGTGAGGGACTTCACAGGTCCCTGACAGGGACTTCCAATAGTAAGGAAACACATAGTAAGGAAACACATAGTAAGGAAAGGGAAAATATTCTAGGAATTTACCGAGATGTAGATGATGTTCTTGATGAAAAAATAAATGAGAAAAGAAACAAAGTAAAATCTTTTCCAAAAATAAAATAAAGAAAATGCAATTCAAAAGTAAAAAAGTTTTTAAGATATTTTTTGGATTAATAATTAGTTTTCTAATATTGCCAGTCAGCGTGATTGCTTATTTAACAGTTCTAGGAATTCCGATATTCTTTTTTTGTTTAGGATGGAAAGTTCGAGAATATAGCGTAGCCTAACCCGTCTAATCTACCTCGTGTGCCTCGCGGCCTCGTGGCCTCGTGGCCTCGCTGGGTGCCTAAAGCTCGGCTCACGTGTCCTCGCTGGGTGCCTAAAGCTCGGCTCACGTGGCCTCGATGGGTGCCTAAAGCTCAAAATTATAATTATTAAACAGAAGTCTCCATGCGGGGGGGCGACCCCCCCGCACCCCCCTGGGGGGCTACGCCCCCCCCTACCCCCCTTCGCGCGCCTGCGGCGCGCTCTGGGGGTAGTACTCCCCCCCCCACCGAGTTTCGCTTCCTCGCTCGTCGTTCAGTCGCTACGCTTCCTCTCTCCTCGCTCAGTCGCTACACTCGGTGACTTCCGCCATAAAAAAAGGCTCGCCAAGAGGGCTTAAATAAAAGCGGCTGTCCTACTGGACAGCCTCCTCCCTTACCCCCCTTCAGCTCCCCCCTTAATAATCCCCCCTTCCAACTACCCCCCATCCAACTATTGAACCATTAAGGGGGGAAACTTGAAGGGGGGAAGGATGAGGCAGGGCAGGGTTCCTCCCTGCTTTTATCCAGCCCTCTAAGGCTCGCCTTAATATATTTTTATGGCGGAAGAAAATCGCCCCTCAACGCTCGCTAAACTTCCTCGCTCGTCGTTCGGTCGCTACGCTTCCTCTCTCCTCGCTCAGTCGCTCGCTCACGCTTCGGGGCGCAATCTGTTCTCCATTTTCAGTTCAATGCTCGTCGGGGGATTTTTGCACCTTTCACACATCACTGCCTCCTCGCTTCTGTCCTCGCTTTCTTACTCCGCTCCGCTCACTACTCACTTCGTTCGTCCCGTTCGCTTCGCTTCGCAAAAAAGCTCGGACAGCAATTTCCCTCTAACATGAAAAAAAAAATAGAAAAAAACTTAGCAGAAAATAGCGAGCATTTTTCTCAATTTTCGATCAATAGTTCTTGAACGGCATTCCGCACTTAATAAATAAGTGGCAGAACCATGACACATTTATTACTTGTTATTTCACAACCCGGCACTTAAAACCGCTAAAATAAGCCCAAAACCCTTTATTTATAGGCAGTTTTTCACAAAACAAACTTGCAGAATAATGTTGTCAAACTACATAAATAATCACTAAAACCCTGTAAAATAAAACGGAAATAAGGTTTTCTAATAAAACTAAAAACACAGCACTTGACAACACTAACTCAATCTGATAGAATTAAGACACTTATGCAACACAAGATACCAACTTATTTAACTGAGCAAGAAGTCAAAGATATTTTAAGACAGCCCAACAAGATGACACTTCTGGGCAAGCGGGATTTTGCAATTCTATTATTGATGATTGAAACCGGTATTCGCAGAAATGAGCTGTGCAATTTGCGCAGAGAAGATCTAAAAGTTGAGGGAAAAAAGGTTTGGCTCTATGTCTGGGGCAAAGGAGGTAAGCAAAGAAAGATACCAATTAAGGATCTAGAACTTATTAAATCACTTCAGAATTACTGGGAAAGAGCAGGCATTATCAATAATCCTGGCGAGCCAATGTTTCTAACAATCGGGAAAGGAGGCTCAAAAAAAGCCCACTCTTTAGGCCATGAGGTAGTCAGAGGAATTATTAAGAAATACGCTAAATTGGCAAAGATATCCAAGAATATCCACCCGCACTCTTTGCGCCACAGCTTTATTACGCTCACTCTTAGAAAGTCAGGGGACCTAGTGGCTGTCCAAGCTTTAGCAGGACACAGAAGCATTCAGAGTACTCAGATTTATCTGCACACTGAAGACGAGAGAATGGAAAAGGCAATTGAAAAATTAGTTAACAGTTAAATAAAAAAAGTATATGCGACAAAAAGAAATTATCTCTCGTTGTAAAACTTGCGGAACAACCGCATTCTGGTGGACTACAAAAAAAGTAGTACCTAGAAAAGAGAGAATATTTGAATGCAATGACTGCTTTATAAAAAGGCAAGAAAGAGAGCGAGAACTAAAAAAGAAATCGCAATGCAAACTACCCATTTAAAAAAAGAAGTGTTTCCGCCATTCATTTACACATCGGTCGTGGCAACGAGTGGAGGATTTGATCCCCTTCACATCGGGCATGTCAGGTGTTTTAAAGAGGCAAAAAAACTTGGGGATTTTTTAATAGTGATTCTAAACTCTGACAGATTTTTAAGAGAAAAAAAAGGGTTTGTCTTTATGCCCTACAAGGAAAGAAAGGAAATTATAGAGAGTCTTACATGCGTCACTAAAGTGATTGCCTGCGTGGATAAAGACCAATCAGTTTGCAAAACTCTTGAGAAATTAAAGCCCAACATCTTTGCAAAAGGCGGGGACAGGACCTTAGAAAACATTCCAGAAAAAGAAGTCTGCGAGAGATTAAATATTAAAATGGTTTTTAATGTCGGGGGGAAGAAAGTGCAATCTAGCTCATGGCTTTTAAGAAAATATCTACTAAAAAACGGAAATAAATTAAAACAAAAATGATAAAAACTTTTATAGCTCCTTTTGCATTTTTTTTATTTTACACGATAGCTGTCTGGAATCACGACATCAATTTTTCAATTTTATTTGGAATTATCTTTTTAATTTTCTTGGCGGTTCACTTACTAGTTTTTGCCCATAAATTCATTACAGGGTGAAAAAAAACGGGATTTCACAAAAAAGAAGCCCTAGAATGCGTTCTAAGGCCTCTAAAAAGTCCAAATGATACATCACTCATCTTTTGGCTAAACTATTTACCAACGATGAGTTTCAAGGAGTAAAAATTGATTTCAGAGTTGAGGCAGACACCCTGAAAAATAGTTTATAATCTTTTCTGTTCTAGATACTTTTCAAGAGTCAAATTAATTTTTTCTAAATCAAAATCCTTCAACTGATAGTCAGAAAGAATTTTTAATTCTTTGCAAACATAATCTGAATATGCTTCTTGGTCTGTGGCACTCCAAACAAAAATCAATTCTTTGATTGTGGAAGTTGGCTTGAGTCCGGTTCTAGTAAATCCTTTACACTTTTTTTCTAAGTCCCAAAGTCCAGCTTTCCAGCCGTCGTAAAAAGTGTTAAAAATACAGAAACCTTTGTCATCTCGTAGGTCAGTAAACTTGGACCACTTCAGATTAAGAGGATTTCTATTGCGTTGAGCCCGGGATCCAGGAATAAAATATCCTTCAAACTCAGCCATTGCTTTTGCTAAATCCACAAGGTGGATTTTTTCTGTTTTTATCTCTGGCTTTCTAAAAAAGCGAATCAAAATAAGTTTTATAATTTGTTGAATTAATTTGTACATAATTTTTTTAAGAGTTACCAGTAAGTTCCATCAGGAAGTTTGTAAGGGGAATCCCCTTTAACTTTTCTTTTTACATACTGCTCGATAAAACACCGATAACCATCATAAGCTTGGGGATTGATGACAGCAAGTATAGCAACTATCGCGCTGGTAACCAAAGAAACAATACTTACCATTGTTGCTGACAAAGTCCGGTAAAAGGTTTTTAACATACTGAGGGAGGGCACGGAGATTTCGATTGCTGCCAATGTTTTAAGATGAGTGGCTACTTTTGAGAGAGTTGCCACTGAACTCTCTACCGCTGACAAAGTTTTAAATAATCCTTTTTTTAAACTGGCTACACTGGTTTCCGCTACGCTTAATATTCTATAAAATGTTTTTAAAAGAGAAAGAGTGATGACTGATACTTCAGTTGCTGCCAATGTTCTGAGGTGAGTGGCTATTTTTAAGAGAGTGGGTATTGATACTTCGGTTGTGGCCAGTGTTTTTACGAATGTAGGTATTTTTGAAAGAGCAGGCACGGAGATTTCAGTTGCTGCCAATGTTCTGAGGTGGGTGGCTATTTTTGAGAGTGTTGCCACTGAACTTTCGACTACTGACAATGTTCTATAAAATGTTTTTAAAAGGGAAAGGGTGACAACTGATACTTCGGTTACGGCAAGGGTTTCATAATGAACTGCCGTTTCCTCACTCCCATAAGTTAATAAACTATCATTTCCAGAATTGTAAGAGGCTTTTATCCAAGCATCCGAACGAGCAATATTAGATATACGCACTTCATCAATTATTCCATCCCAGTATTGGGTTGCTTCACCGCATCTTCTTCCAAATTCAAGATTAAGAGTAGAAGCATATAAAGAGGCTGTGGCAGACCCTGTATATTTATTTATCCCGTCAACAATAAGTATCATATTGCTTCCATCCATTTTTCCTGCTAGATAATACCAGGTTCCTGTTGATGGTGTTGTGCCGTAGGCATCTTTGTAAGTAGTGGTTCTATAAGAAGTCATCCAATACCACTTAGCAAGAGCAGTATGATATACAAGGACATACTGAGCATTTTCAGAAGCAGAATC
>Ga0265595_1001417_pt1 | contig 18406 bp, 23 predicted proteins | sample saktaG_15_FD_190148 | JGI IMG/M metagenome (GOLD analysis project Ga0265595, IMG submission 190148) | Saline water microbial communities from Sakinaw Lake, British Columbia, Canada - sak_2013_06_06_50m | ecosystem: Environmental > Aquatic > Non-marine Saline and Alkaline > Saline ... | reverse complement strand
TCCATTTAATGAAAAACATAAAGAAAGAACTATTGAAAAATTTAAATCTATTACTTATTCGACTGTTCTTGGAACTTTTTTGATTGCATTGATTCAAGGAGGTTTGCTTGCTTTGAATTTTTATTTGTTAGGAATTTCAAATGCTTTATTTTGGGGGTTTGTAGGAGTTATTCTTTCGTTTCTTCCTATTATTGGACTTCCTGTAATATGGATTCCTGTTTCTGCTTTTTTTATAATTCAGGGAGATATCCACAGAGGTATTGCATTAATTATTATTGGAATTATGTTAAGCAGTATTGATAATATTTTAAGACCAATAATAAATGAAAAATATGGAAAGATTCATCCACTTATTTCTATTATTGGAATTTATATTGGAATATTGCAGTTTGGTATTATTGGTATTTTTATTGGACCTCTTGTTGTTGCATATTTAGTATTATTCTGGCAAATGTATAAAGAGGAATATATTCAGAAGAAGAATTAATATTTTAAAGAATATTTTTTAAATTATCTTGATTTTTTCTTGGAACAACATGGATGTGTAAATGAGGAACAACTTGTCCTGAAACTTCTCCAATATTTGTAAAAATATTAAATCCTTGAGCTTTAAGTTTTTGAGTTAAATTTAATGAAACTTTTTTTATTGCTTGTTGGAGCTCTGTTCCTAAGGTGTTTGGTAAATCTAATAATGTTTTGAAATGTTGTTTTGGAATTATTAAAGTGTGTCCTTGTGCTCTTGGACTTATATCTAAAAAAGCTATAAAATTATCATCTTCATAAGTTAATTCTTTTGGTATTTCTTTGTTTACTATTTTACAGAATATACAATCTTGTTCCATGATTATTATAGAAAAATATTGTTTATAAATTTTGTTTAGTTGTAACATAAGTTATTTAAATAAATTAGATTCATTATTTGGATGAGATTTCCAATTGAAAATTTAAATGGATTAAACGATAACGAGATAAGAGTCAGGATAAGGATTATATCTAGGCAAATATATAAATTAGAAAAAGAAAGAGATTTTTTAAATGGAGATTGTCCTGCTTTAAGTTCTCAATACGACTTTTTGATAAATAGAAGAAAACATGTTGTTAGATATTATGAAGATGCTTTGAATAGTAGATAATTATTATATAAATATTTATAAGAGAATTTTGTTTTTTATTAGTATGAAAAGAGGATTAGATAAATTTCAAAGTGAAGTTAGTTTTTTAGAAGGTTTACATCATAGGGAAGTTGGTAGGGGAATGATGGTTTTGGATAATTATATAAGTAGAATGAAAAGAGAGAGAAGGGAAGCTAAGGATAGATTAAAAAGAGGGAGTAGTCAAGAAGTTGAGATAAATGCACAGATAAGGAAATATGATTGTGCTATTGAAAAATCATTAGAAATTCTTAATCAGTATTTTAACAGGTTTTATAGTTTATGCAATTGATTTTCCTGCTTTTTCAAATTCTATTTCTTGATTAATAAGTTGATAAAGAGTTTGTTTTAAATCTTTTATTTTTACTCTTATTTGTTTTTGAGTATCTCTGTTTCTTATTGTTACATCTTTTTGATTTAATGATTTGTCGTCGATAGTTATGCAAAAAGGAGTTCCTATTTCATCATTTCTTGCATATCTTCTTCCGATTGAACCTGACTTGTCATAGTTTATATTAAAATCTTTTTTTAAATCTTTTATTATGTTTTCTGCTATTTCTATGTATTCTGGTTTTTTTATTATTGGAAAAACTGCTGCTTTTATTGGTGCAAGTTTTGGAGGTATTTTTAAAACAACATAATCTCTTTGAGAATCATAATTATAAGCATTTGTTAATATTGCTAAGAAGACTCTTTCTATTCCAAATGTTGGTTCTATTACTCTGGGGATTATCTTAGAGTTTGTTTTTTCATCAAATATTTCCATTGATTGTTTGCTTTCGTTTTGATGTTGAGTTAAATCAAATTGTCCTCTGTTTGCATTTCCTGCAACTTCTTTACTACCAAAAGGATATTCATAATCAATATCAAAAGTTGCTGAAGAATAATGAGATAATTCATCTTTTGTGTGTTCTCTTATTTTTATTTTTGTTAATCCTAATGAATTAAACCATAAAATTTGTTCTGCTAACCAATAAGCGTGCCATTGTCCTAATTTTTTTTGATTGAGCATTTGTTGGATTGTTGTAGGAGTTAAACTTTTAGCAATGGGCTCTACCCCTTCTGTTCTTAATTGTGTTTCTTCATCTAATAAACTTAATTTAACTTCTTTATGAACATCTTCAAGTAATGAACATTCTTTTTCATTAGGATTAATAAAAAATTCAAATTCTCCAATATGGAATTCTCTTGAACGAAAAAGAAAATCTCTTGGTGCTATTTCATTTCTAAAACATCTTCCGATTTGAGCTATTCCAAAAGGTAATTGTTTTCTTGAGGTTTGCTGAATTAATTTAAAATCCATAAACATTCCTTGGGCTGTTTCACCTCTTAAATAAGCATCTTCTGAATCTACTGAACCTACTTTTGTTTTGAACATTAAGTTAAATTTTCCTTGACTTTCATATTCTCCTCCGCAATCGCATTTTACTTTTCCTAATTCATTTTCATCTAATTTAGAAGATTTTCCGCAAGATTTGCATTTTACAAAAATATCATTAAAATTTTCAATATGTCCTGAAGCTTTCCATGTTCTTGGATGACTTATTATTGATGCTTCCATTCCAACCATGTTGTCTCTGCTTCTTACAAACCAGTTCCACCAATCTTGTTTTATGTTGTTGAATAACTCTACTCCTAATGGGCCAAAATCCCAAAATCCTGAATATCCTCCGTAGATGTCAGAGCTTCTAAATACAAATCCTTTTTCTTTGCAAAAATTTGTTAAGTCTTCAATTGTTATTGGTTTTTGGGGTTGAGAAGGTTTTTCTGATTTTGGGTTTTCCATTTTTTGTTTTATTTTTTCTGCTTTTTCTTCTGCTTGTTGTTTATCTTTTCCTAAATAAGCAACATGTTTACTTATGATTTTATCACCTTCTCTTATTGATTTTCTCAGATAATAGTAATCATTGCCTGAGATTTTCTGTTTTGCAATGAACATATTTTAATAACTACGTAGGGGTTTTTAAGGATTGTTGTAGATTGTGATTAATAACTAAATTTAAAAATGGTTTAATCTTATGAAATCTATGCACGGATCGCATAGTGGTTTTGCACTCGCCTGCAGAGCGAGTTACCAGGGTTCGATTCCCTGTCCGTGCTTTCAAAATATTTATAAATGCTAATTGACTTTGTGATAAATGGAAAAGAGGAAGAAGAGATTTATTTGGTTGTTAGGAATATCTGTGGTTATTATTGGAATATTGGTTTATTTTAATCAGAGTAATTTGAAAGTTGTTTTAATAGGTTCTTTAAGTTCTCTTGTTTCTGCAGTTATTTGTTGGTGGTTAGCATTAAGAATAAAATCTAATGAAATTGTTTCTTATTTTTTAGGATTTATTTTAGGTTTTATAGGGCTTTTAATTTATTTTGGTTATTATTTTTTAAAGAAAATGTCTAGTAAAAAAGATAGTCATGATAAAAAAAAGCTTAAACCATAATTTTAAATATCAACTTTTTCTAATTTTATTAAGCCCTTGTAGCTCAGTTGGATAGAGCACCTGCCTTCTAAGCAGGGGGTCGCAGGTTCGAGTCCTGTCGAGGGCATAAATGAGGGGTAATTTTGGGATGGATAAGATAAATATTTTAATAGTTTTTATAATCTTTTTATTAATAGGGATAATGGTAGGAGTTTTTTTTATATCTGAAAGTATTGAAGATACAATCACTGGAAAATCTATTTTAGATTTAAATGAAAGTGCTAATAATTATATTAAGGGGGTTGTAAAAAATTATTCTAATAAAGATAATTTTTATTGGGAACAAATGCCTGTAACTTATAGTTTTGAAATTAATGACTCTAAGATTTGTTCAGAAAATCAAAAAAATAGATTAAGAATCGCATTTGAAAATATTAAAAAAGAAACAAATGGGAAAGTTTTTTTTGTTGAAGATTTTGATGGAAAAATAAAAATATTTTGTAATGATTTAAGAATTTCTGATTTAAATGAAACAGGAGATTATTTTTCTGAAGCAAAAACTAGTTATGAATTTAAAGGAAATAAAATAACTTCTGCAGAGATTATTTTTTATGGTTCAGATATTTTACATAACTCAGAACAAGAATGTTTGGATTTAGAGTTTCATGAAATATTACATTGTTTTGGTTTTGAACATAATGATAATGAGAATAGTATTATGTATTTTAAGAAATTAGATAATTGTAAAAATGAAATTGATAAAGAGATTATTGATAAACTTTTTAGGATATATAATTGATTATTTTCTTTTTCTTAATAACCCATGATTATTTTTTTTATGTAATTTTTTTCCTTGTCCTTTAACTATAAAAAATACTCCTGCTCCAATAATTATTATGAAAACTACATAGCTAATTGCTTTTCCTTTTGTTGTATCAAAAATTGCCATACCTGTTGTTGAAGATTTTCCTAATATAATTGATTGTTTTTTGAATTGAGTTAAATCTTCAGCAAGTGCAAAATAAACTGAATAAATTCCTATTGAATCTGAAGGGATTTCTATTAAAATATTTCTTGTGATTAACTCATCATGATTTATTTCAAATTCATCTATGAATCTTTTTACTTCATTTTCTTGTTCATCTAAAATCCAGATTTCTACTGCTGTTCTTTCTCCAATTAAATTTGTGTTGTCTAAAGTATATGAAATATTAAGTCCATTTTCTTGATGATTAATTTCATTAATAGTAATTAATCCTAATCCACTAGGAATGCTTATTGTTATTGTTTGTGTGTCAGATACTTCATTACATTTTAATTCTAAATCTCCTAAATAATCTCTTGTTTCTATTTCTTCAGGTATGTTTATATTAAAGATAAAGTCTGTGTCTTCTCCTGGTGCAATTCCTTTTATTTCATCTGAATAAATCCATGAACTTATTTCTCCTGTTATTAATAATTTGCAATTGTTTAAGAAAAATATTCCAATATTTTTTGCATTTAATAATATTGTTTTTTTATCTCCTTGTTTTGCAATTATGCTTCCTAATTCTAAAACTTCTAATTTTCCTGTTTGGTTTGGAAGAACATAAGAGCCTCCGCCTCCTCCTGATGAGCCTCCTGTTGCTGGAGGTGTTGTAGGTGTTGAACATATACCACAATCTTCAGGACAACTCGAACAGGTCTCACCATTATTGCAAGAACTATCCCCGCAATAATCTCCTTGAGGATGGATTATTATCCTTACGGTTGTTTGGTTTGGTAAACTAATATTTAAAGATAAATCTCCTTGAGAATTTGAGGTTATAATTGAGTTTGTTCCATCAACATTAATTAAATAATCTAAGTTTGCTTCTAAATCAAATATAGTCAAATTAGCAGTTCCATTAAATTGAAAAGTGGTTATATTAAAATTTCTTGAAGTTCCTGAGATTGCATAATCTAAAAGAGATATGTTGTCTTTGTTTTCTAAGTATATACTAAAATTTTTTGTGTGTAAAAACCCCCCAATTCTAAAATCTCCTGTTTCTTGAATAAAAACTTCAGAAGTATAATTTCCAAACCATGCTTCGGATTTTGTAAAAACTGGGCTATGCCCTCCTGTAGGATTTTCAGAATAATTTGAAATTTTTTCAAATTCAATTGCTGAATTGTTATAATCTCTTGAACATTGAACATTTACTCTATCGTCATCTGTATTTGTTGTAGCCATAACTGATGATTGAGTATTATAAACTAAATAAGAAGCATCTCTTGCTAAATAAGCTTCAGGACATTCATAAGGGTTGCATCCAACCCTATTTTCAATTTCTGAAACATCAGCTCCTCCTGCAGTGTACCACCACCTTGTTAAATTTAAAACTCCTACAGTAGAATAAGCAGATGCAAATGTGTCTGGATATTTTCCTGAACATACTCCTGCTTTTCCTCCTGCTCCAGATGCTCCAGATATATAAAAAATTGTTTGATTAATATAGGGATTATAATCTGGATTTAAAAGTAATTCTTGGGCTAATTCATAAATATCCAGGCATTCATAATTAAATGCATCTTTTAATCCTTGTGAATCTCCTTTTCCTCGGGTATTAACAGGAACTGCAACATAACCTCTGTCTTTATAAAATATTTCTGCATTATAAACCCAGGTGGTATCTTTTAATGCGGTCCAACTATCTGGAATTATTACTACTTTTCCCCTCTCTGCAGTATAATTAAATAAAAAATCAAAATAAATATTTAATCCTTGTGAATTTGTATAATAAACATCTTCATAATTTTTTGATCTCCTGAATTCAAAATCTGTTTCATACTCAGAAGTCCCATATTGATTTTGACAATAAAATTCTATACTTGGTGTTCCGTAATAAAAATCTTCATAATAAAAGTCCCTTGGGCCTTGTTCAAACATAGTTATATTTGTTACTCCCTTATCTGTTGAAAACCAACATAAACTTGCATCATTTGTAGTATTTATTTCTACTAAGAATGTATTCTCTTGTTGAGTTGAAGATTTTAAAGTTATGTTAGGTAAGTTTTCTGTTTGTGTTAATGTTATTGTTCTTGTATCTGTTGAATTGCAAAAAGTAGTATTGCAAGATGTTGCATTAAAATAATAAACAGAATTTGGTAATTCTGAAATATTAACATAATTGGGCGAGGTGAAAGTTGTTGTTGAATTTACTAAATCTGAAGAATTATAAAGATTTATTGTTATGTTGTCAAAAGATTCTATTGAAGAAGTAACATTAATTAAAATGTAATCTCTATCTAAAGTTTGTCCAGAAGTTTCTGTAGGGCTTTTGAAACTAATGTAAGTAGGAGAGGATGTTCCTGTAATTATGGTTCTTGTTAAAGAAATTAAATCTCCGCTTTTATTTACTACATATCCTGTAAAGCTATGACTCTCTTCATTTAATCCTGTAAAATTATGTTCATATTGATTTGCAGAAGCATTATATATTGATTTAATTTCATCTAAATTTAAAGCTCTATTAAAAATCAAAACATCATCTACAGAACCATTAAAATAAATATCAGAAGGTCTTTCATCTGAAATTGTAAAAAGATAATTTCCTATTGTTAAAGGTGCAGGAGTATTATAGATTCCAGACATTAAGCCTGTTGAAGTTTGTTCAACACCGTTTACATATAATTTTATTGTAGGGTCCTCATACCATCCGCAAATATGAGTCCATTGATTTAATGGAATTGCAGAATTAGTTGAAGCTGTTCCATAAGGTGAAGCACCTGTTCCTGAAATTGCTAAACTATATCCTCCTTCAACAACATTATAACCTTCTAATAACCCCCATGACCTTTCATCAACATTCTGAACCCCAATCTTTGTTCTCCATTGTCCTATTGGTGAAACATATGAAGAAAAAGGACTGACAGTAGATTGAGGGTTCATCCAAAGACAAAAAGTCATTTCTCCATTTTCAGAAATTGTATCTACAGATGATGAATCGTTTATACTTATGTAATCATCTATCCCGTCAAAATAAGTTCCATTCCCATAAATTCCATTTGAAGAATTTGTAACAGGGCTACTTATTAAAGTCCCATTATTTGAATAAGAACTTAAATCAGTTGGATGTCCTGAAGAATTTAATTCATCCATTCTCATCCATAAAATTAAATCATTATCAAAATCTGTGAATGAATAATGTTCTGTGCCATTTGTTGATAAATTAGAATATATAAAATTATCTTCAGTGTTTGAAGTAGGGGTTGGGGGAACAAAGGCTAATGCTAAATCTTGCGATGCTGAAGGATTTGAAGCTATGTCAAAACTTATTAATCCTGTATTGTTTATTTCTCCTGACTTATTTATATTATAACCTTTTAGGGTGTGAGTTCCTAAACTTAACTCTGAAAATTCATAATCAAAATTATAATTGCTTGAATTGTATAGGGATTTTATTTCATCATGAGATAAAGAACGGTTGAAGATTAAAACTTCATCAATATATCCATTAAACTCGCTGTTTGTTCTTCCAAACTTTCCAATTAATAAATCTGATGTTGAACTTGCATAAATATCTGATACAGTTGCTGTTGAATCCTGTTTTTCTCCATTTAAGTAAAGATTCAAAGTTCCATTTGATGTTGCGCATAAATGATACCATTGATTTGTGTTTAATTCAGAGTCTGTTAAGACAAACCCTTGAAAGTTTGCTCCGTTTGAACTTAAATAAAAACCATATGAATTGTTATTAGTGTCTTTTGCCATTAGATAAGACCTTAATCCTCCATCAACAGTATCATATCTTGCAACGATTGCAGTATAGTCATCACCATGTTGAATTGCTTTAAACCAAGAACAAACAGTTATTTCATCTGAAACTCCGGGGCTGTTTAAACTTTGACTATTTTTAACTTGTATGTAATTTGTTTCATTAAAATAAGTTCCATTTCCCCAATATCCATTTGAAGAATTTACAATTGGATTGTTTATAAAAGTTCCATTATTTGAATAAGAACTTAAATCAGTTGGATGTCCTGAAGAATTTAAGTCATCCATTCTCATGTAAAAAACAAGACTTTTATCTAAATCAATTAGAGAATAATATTCTCCGCTAGAATCTGCTGAAATGTTTATTCTTAAAGGCAAGGTATATTCTTGTCCTGATTCAATTCCTTCAAAAACAGCATAACCTGTAATTGGACCTCTTAGAATAATTAAAATACTAACTAGGGTTATTGTTATTAATCCTACTAACATGTACCTGAATACATCTCTTTTTTCCATTATTATTATTTTGAAATTTTTTTATAAATCCTTAATCCAATTATTATAATGACTACTAAAAATAAAACTGTCAAAAACAAACTAACTAATGGATATTGTTTCCAAAATCCTCCTTCAATAACTCTTTCTAAGCCAATAACATTTCCTGTTAAACTAACTCCTGAAATTTGGAATGTGTTTTCTTTTGTTCCGTCACTAATTTTAATATCATAGTTACCTGCTGGTGCAGTTAATCTTATTTTTTTAGTCTGCCCTATTTCTAATGATACTAAGGCTGTTTCTTCATTATCTCCAATAGATATTGAAATCTGTTTTGAAACAACAGGAACATTTCCAAGATTAGTAATTATTAAATTATCTTGTTCTAATTTAATATCTATTTTTTCAGATTCTAAAACATTGAATAATTCTTCAACAACTAAAGTGTTATAACTTGCTTTTATTTCCCAATATCCTTTAATAGCATTTTCTGGAAGATTAAAAATAAATTCTTCTCCTGAATTAAGAACTCCTTGATAAATTATTTCTTTATAATAGTTCATTAAAGAAAAACTAATTTCTCCATTAATTTTTTCGTTGTTGTTATCATATAAATTTATTTTAAAATTAATATTTTCTCCAGGAGAATAATTTTCTTTATTATTTAAGATTTCGATTCCTAATTTTTCTGCTGAGATTAAGCTAGTTAAGAGCAAGGTTGTTAGTAAGATTATTATTAAATTTGACCTTCTTTTTTTCATAAAATTAAAAGGTATTTTTTGTTTTTAAAGATTGTGTAAATTTTGAAAATTTACTAATATATTTAAACCTCTATTTCTTAACATATAAATGAAGATTGGAATAGTATTTTTTGGTACAAGCAGTGGTGTTCCTACTTTAAGCAGGAATCATACTTCAATTTTATTAAGTTATAAAGATGAGAAAATTTTAATTGATTGTGGTGAAGGAACTCAAAGGCAATTTAGAAAAGCTAAAATTAATCCTTGTAAGTTGACTAAGGTTTTGTTGACTCATTTACATGGAGATCATGTTTTTGGTTTGCCTGGATTGTTTCAGACTCTTGGATTAAATGGATATAATAAAACTCTGGAGATTTATGGGCCTAGTGGAACTAAAAAATTTATTGATGATTTATTTAAAACATTTAAAGTAACTCGGGCTGTTCAGATAAAAGTTGAAGTCAAAGAGGTTAAAGGAAAATTTTTTGAAAATAATGATTTTAGTTTAGAAGCTGTTTCATTAGAGCATGGTACTCCTACAAATGGTTATGCTTTTCAGGAAAAAGATAAGTTGAGAATTTATAAGGATAAGTTGTTGAAATTAGGTTTAAAGAATCATCCTTTACTTGGGAGGTTGAGTAAAGGTGAAGATATTAAGATTGATGGTAAGTTGATTAAAAGCAAGAATTTGACTTATGGGCAAAAAGGGAGAAAAATTAGTTTTGTCTTTGATACTAAAATGTGTACGGGTGTTAAGAAGTTGACTAAGGATTCTGATTTAGTTGTAATAGAGTCGACTTTTTTAAATCAGGAAGATAAAAGTTCTTCAGCAGGAAAAGATTACAAACATTTAACATTAGAAGAAGCTTGCAAAGTTGGGAAAGAATTAAAAGTTGGAAAATTAGTTTTGACTCATTTTTCTCAGAGATATGAGTTTAAAGAAAAGATGTTGTTGAAAGCTGCGAAGAAGATTTTTAAGAATGTTGAGATTGCAAAAGATTTTATGAAGGTTGAGGTTTAGAGAAATTTTAATTTTTAGTAATAGTAAAATTTAAAAATATATACACTTAATAGGTGGCAAGAAGAGTTCTGATAAAAATTAAAATGACCGAGTTAAAAACAATTGAAGATATAAGAAAACAAGTTAGAAATGGAGACTTAATATTATATTGGTCTAAAATGACTCAAACTAAAGGGGGTTCTCCCATATTAGGAGTTTTTGAAGAAATAGGTTTTTATCAACCGCCTACTAAATCTCCTGCTATTGAAAGTTGGATCTCTTTTGAAAAACCTACTTATTCATTAAGACAATCTATTAATTTGAATGGAAACCGAGTCGCAGGGATTTCTCGTAATGCTAATTCATTACTTACTATTGAACAATTTGCATTAGGTTATGAAGGAGTTGAAGATATAGTTAAGAAGTTACAAGAAGATGGTGAATTAAAATTTCATTGTGAATGGATAAGCAAAATGAGAAAACCATTTAAGTTTCCTAAAATTAGAACTCAACATTATATAGAAATTTAAAATAAAAAAGTTCTCACTAAATTTAACTAATTTTAAAGAACTATATACCGTGCTAATCTAAATAGGTAAAGCTCAATTCCTCTTGTTATTGTGTAGCCATGTTAGCAGGTGAAATAAAGATTATTGTGTCTCCTCTCAAAAAGGTGAGACCAATGCTTCGTTTACTTTCGTTGTCAACCATTTCTTTTGCATTGTCTAAAACCACATTAATGTGGATGTCGAATGCAAGAAGGGTTCCAACCATCTGCTTGTTGTTTTTGAGTTGAACTAACACTTCTTTTCCTTTTGCGTTGTTCAACACATCTAATGGCCTTTCAATTCCGTTAACCATGAATTAGATTTATTTGCTGAGTTTAAAAATGTTTTGATATTTTTTGATTATAATAATTGATTGTAATAAAACTTAAATAATCTTTTTAATAATTTGAATCATGGATAAAAGTCAATATAGTTTAAGGTTAAGTGATTTTGTTCCTGTAAAGGGATTTTTAGATTATACTGAAAGAACAGATAATCCTCCTCTACATAATTCTGAAGATTTTAAAAATATTGGAAAGGCTTGTGTTTTAGGAATTTATAATTCTTTAATAATTGGAACTCTTGCTTTTGCTGGATTAAAAGGGTTAGAACAGCTTGTTAAGTAATACCAAAACCTTTAAATACAAATTTTTCTCAAATGAACTATGGTAAAAGGAAGAAAGATTACGGGTGGAAAATATCATGAAGCTAAAAAGAAAAAAAAGCACTCTCTTAGAGGAGACACTCGAAAAGTTAAGATTGGAAAAGTTAAACAAAAAACTATGAGGGGAATGGGTGGAAATGAGAAAGTTGTTTTATTGTCTTCTGATATTGCAAATGTAATTGACCCTAAAACTAACAAAGCAAAAAAAGTTAAGATAAGTACTGTTCTGGAAACTCCTGCAAATCGTTTCTTAGCAAGACAAAATATTTTAGTTAAGAGTGCTATTATTGAAACTGAATTAGGAAAAGCTCGAATAACTAATCGTCCTTCTCAAGAAGGAAGTGTTCAAGCTGTTTTAGTTGAATAATTCTAATAGAATAATATTTAAAAGTTCTGAGGTTTTAATTGTTTAATGAATATAGAAACTGGATTAGGAAAAGAAAGATTTTTAATCTGTGTTGAAGACGAAGAAAAAAATCCTTGGATTAAAAAATTAGAGGGATATTCTAGAAATTCTGAAGAGGAGGAAGAGAAAGAAAGAAAAGAAAATCAAAGACTTATGCAACCTGCTGTTGAATATTTAAGAGTTTTAGGATTAGAAGAAGGAAAAGATTATTCTCTTTTTCCGAATGTGAGAAGTATAGCAGCTAATCTAACTCCTGAACAAGCAGAAGATTTTAGAAGAATTAATTATGTTAAATATGTTTGCAGGGATTTTAGAAGAATTACTAATCCTAAATTAAGAAAAGGTATTCCTGAAGATTATTTGAGTTAACCAAAAAGTTTATAAATGAAAATGGTTACTTTCTATTTATAAAGTTTACTATACTTGTTTTAAAATGTCTGGAAATGTTAAACGATGTCCTGAATGTGGAGGAGTTAATCTAACTTGGGATGACCAAAGAGGAGAAGTTTTTTGTAGTGATTGTGGAACAGTTATTGAAGAGAAAATGGTTGATACTTCTCAAGAACTACAAGGTAGTTTTGATTCTGGTGAAAAAAAAGGCAGAGGCGGAGCTCCATTGTCTATGCAAAAATTTGATAAAGGGTTGACTACAAATGTTGGAGAAATTTCAGATATCTATAAATTAGATGCAGGTTCAACAAGAAAATTTTTAAGATTAAAAAAATGGCAAGAAAGAGTTTCTACTTCAATTGAAAGAAATTTGAGATTAGCAATGACTGAACTTCGTAGAGTTGCTAGTTTTTTGAATTTGCCAGAAGTTGTTAAAGATGAAGCTTCAAGAATTTATCAGTTTGTTTTACAAAGAGGATTAGTTCGAGGACGTTCAATGGAATCTGTGATTGCTGCTTGTATTTATGCTGCTTGCAGAAGTTATGATATTCCAAGAACTCTTGATGAAATTAGTGCTGCTTCAGATGTTGAAAGAAAAGAAATTGGAAGAACTTATAGATTTATTATAAGGAAGTTGGGAATTAAAGTTACACCTTCATCTCCTAAAGATTATATTCATAGATTTTCATCTGTTTTAAAATTGTCTCCTAAAACTCAGAATGAGGCTTTGAAAATTTTGAAAAAAGCAGAAGGTAGTGAATTAACTTCTGGAAGAGGGCCTGCTGGAATTGCTGCTGCTGGTTTGTATGTTGCTGCTTTGTTAAACAATGAAAAGAAAACTCAAAGAGAAGTTGCAGATGTTGCAGGAATTACTGAAGTCACAATTAGAAATCGATATAAAGAATTATTAGATAAATTAGGTTTAGAAGAAAAGTTAAAGATTAAGGAAGCTGAAATAAAAGCTAAGAAGAAAGGTTAATTCTAAATAATAGTTATATTTTTATATTGGGTTTTCATCTGAATTTTATGCAGAGGTGCCGGAGTGGTCAAACGGGCTTGGTTTAGGTCCAAGTGGCTCAGTGCCTACCTAGGTTCAAATCCTAGCCTCTGCATATTTATTTTTTCATACATTGTTACCTTAAAGGTTGGTAGATAGATTTTTAAGTTTGTATTTCTTAACTTTTTTATGGTAGAGGAAAAAGATGACATCTCTAAAAAAGTCTTATTTTGTATAGAGAAAATTACCAATACACAAAAGAAAAAGAAACAAAATTGGGTTTCTACTTCTAAATTTAATATATTAAAAACTATGAGTAGTATTGATGATAAAGGAGAAGTTGGAGAAATGTTGTTGTATGAGGTTTTAAAGAGTAAATTTAAAGCTGAATGGGAAAAAGCTAAAACAAGTCGTGAAAAAGATTGGGATATTGTAGTAGAAGGGATAAAAATAGAAGTAAAAACAGCAACTATGGGAAATAGTTCAATAGTATTTCAACACGAAAAGTTTTTTAGAAATAGAGATTATGATGCAGTAGTATTTTTAGATTTCACTCCAGATGATTTATATATTACTTTCGCTAAAAAATCAGATATTATCTGGGAAAGATTACATAAAAGAAAAGTAAATGATATTTTGACTACTGAATATAAATTTGACTTCTCACTAAAAAATATAAAAGAAAACAAAATAAATAAATTAGTTAAACATAAAACAAAATTAATAAAAACAGAAAAAGATTTATTAGATTTCTTTGAAGAAATCATTGAATAAAATAAATCTAATTAAAATATTTATTTAAATCTCCAGATTTTGTTTATCTTTAATTCCTCTCTTTATCAATTCATTTTCAATTAAACTAGTTCTTAAATTTAATGAACTATTTGTTCCAAGAAAACTTACTTTTTCCCAATCAATATCTTTAAGTAAAATATCTTTTATTCTTTCTTTATCTTTTATAATAACAATTCCATAACCCCTTCTATTTGGTAATTCTTCAAAAGAATTATAAGTTTTCATTCCTTTAAAACAGGTAGAAGGTAAATATACATCACATTTATCTAGCATATTTTTGTTTCTTGTGCTACTTGGAGTTCCTCCATCAGAAAGGGAATAAATCTTTATAAAACTTTTACAAGTTTTAGGAATTTCCTCAATTATTTTATGAGTATTTATTTTTGTCCATACTTGGAAAATTGTAGCAATTTCCACCTTTCTTCCATCAGGATATTCAAAAGAATCTAAAGGTAATTTTTCAGTATGGGCTAATTTATATCCTTTTACTCTCTTTTTTGGAACACCTTTTCCATCACTATCAAAAAGAGGTGGTAGGATGAATGCAACTATATCTGCAAAATTATAAGAATGATTAATAAACCTTAAAGCTAAATTTCCTCTTAAACCAAAAGGAGGATTCCCTAAAACAATATATTTTTCATTATCTTCAGGGAAAAAATAAAGGTAATTTGCTTCTATCAATTCTTTATTTCCTTTAGGGTCAATATCTACTCCAATTCTTTTATCTGTTGGAAAAAGATTATAAAAATTACAACAACCAGCACTGGGTTCTATAAAAATATAGTCTTCTATATTTATTCCTAATTCTTTTAAAATATTTAATGTTTTTTCATAACAATACTTAGATATTTTTTCATTTGTAAAAAACTGGTCTTTATCTCTATATTCATCTTTAAGTTCATATTTATTTTTAAGTAAAAAATTTAAATCATTAAAATAGTTTTCAGGAACTTTATCTAATTTTATCCACCTTTTTATTGTCCCTACATGTAAATCTAATTTTATTTTAATTTCTTTTAATCCTATTTTTTCTTGTGCTTCTTTAAATAAATCTGTAGCGGTAATATTTTTCATTATTTACTTCCCCTTATTATTTTATTATAATCTTTTTTTGTTATATACTTCCCAGACATAGATATTGGAAAATCAATGTATTTTTCATGAGTATATTTTTTTATTTTATCCAAAATTAAAACTAAAAGGAGTTTGTTTTCTCTCCCATCCTTATAAAGGTTCAACTCATTATTATTTATAAATATCTTGTCACCATATTTTTTCTTTAGTTCTTTAACATATAAAAATTCTATTTTTTTAATAACAGCTTCACCCATAATCTTTTTATTAGAATTAGATATATATATCAAAAGTTTATCTTTTTCTTCTAATTGGATATTTTTTGTATTGTGAGTCATAAACTTTACAAAAATATTTTTATTGTTTCTAAATATTCTTTCTGCTAAATTGATAGGTAATGCATAAATAACCCCTATAATATCTTTTTCTTTTTTCATTTTCTCTCATCCTTATTAAATTTAGTTTTTGGTTTATCCCAATAAGGACTTTTACACTTCGGACAAATACGAGGTTTTTCTTCTTCTCTTTGTGTCCATTCGTGTTTACAACGATAACACTTATTCCCTCTTATAAAAATATTATATCCTGCTTCATCTTTTTTTTCTACCATATTAATTTATTATATTCCTTCCTTTATAAACCTTTTGATATATACTTAATCATATATACCCAATAACCGAAAGGTTTAAATAGGTTATATACCTATTAGGTATATAACAATAAGAGAATAAAAGGGAGCGACTAACTCCCCTCTTTTGTTACCCACGATAAAATGAATAACAAAAACAATAAAGAAACAGAAGTTAAAAACATTTGCCCTATTTGTAAATCTGAAAATACAATTAAATGGACTAAAAGAAAAACTCAAAATAGGGGTTTAATTCAAAGATATAAATGTAAGGATTGTAATAAAACTTTTACTATTGATGAAGGATTTTTCAGGATGAGAAATCATCCAAAGAAAATAACTTGTGCTTTAGATTTATTTTATAGGGGGGTTTCTACAAGAAAAGTTCAAGAACACTTTAAAGCGTTTTATCCCCATAATTCCTCAAATAAAACTATCTATAAATGGGTTGTAAAATATTCAGATATGATTTCTAATTTTACAGATAAATTAAAGATTAATTCAGGTCAAGAAATTCAGGTTGATGAAATGGAATATCATAGAAGAGAAACACATAAAAAACAAGGATTAAGTAAAGATTGGTTTATTGATAGCATTGATGTTAAAACTAGGTTTATGGTTTCTGCTAAATATTTTAAATCAAGAGGGCAGAATGAATTAAGAGAGGTTTTGGCTAAGATTAAATACAAAACTGAAGGTTATGTAACAACTATCACCACAGACGGCTATACTGCTTATGAGAGAGTTATAAACAACACTTGGGGATGGAATAATAAGGGATGTAAGTATAATGTTAAACATAAAAAGGTTACTGCTTCTAAAGGCGAAGGATTTAATTTATTTGTTGAGAGAATGCACAACTCAATAAGAGAAAGGACTAAAACTTTTCGTGGTTTTCACGGATGTGTTGAGAGTGCAGATTCAATTATGAAAGGTTACTCAATATTTTATAATTTTATTAGAAAACACCAAAGTATAAACTGCTGTCCTTATGAATTGGCTATTCCTAATTTAACTTTAAAGAGTGAGAATAAATGGTTGGAGTTGATTTATCTATCTAAAATTAACCACTGATTGATAACTATTTTCAGGCATACATATTTAAATACTATTTCTTTCCTTCTATAAAAGAGGAATGAAAAATGTGTAAGAAAGATTTTATTATTGAATTAACTAAGTTTTACAAAAGTTTTTTAACAGATACTATAAAATCTATTGAACAATTAAAACATATGCAAGAAAGTTATCCAGAAGATTATAAAAGGTGGGTTCAATTACAAAAAGACCCTTCTGCTTTATTAGAATTTTCTAATAATTTAGACGATGAATCAAGAAAAGATTTAATTGATTTGTTTGTTAGAGCTTCAACAATATCAAGTAAAGTAATGTTAATATTTGATATGACTCCAGAAGAAAAAGAAAAGTTTATTAAAGAGATAAAGAGATTTTCAGATAGTTTAAATAAAGATATAAAGGAAAAAACAAAATGATGAGCACAAATATGATGGTTATTAGTGGGGCTTCATTATTTCAGAATACTGGAAGTTCGCTTATGATGATAAACCCACAAAATGAGAAGGTTAGAACAGAAGCTCTTTCAGAAAGAATAAGAGAATATATGGTAGGAAAAGAATCTTTAAGAATTTCAGATTTAGTAATTAATTTTAATGAGAGTGCTGATAAAATTATAAATGCAATAAAAATATTAAAAGATAAGGGATATATAGAAGAAGTGAAATAAAATGGTTTTTTCTGAAAGTGTTGGTTCTTTCTTGATTGGAGAAAAAATGACTGGTATCGCAAGACAGATACATTCATTTAATAATAACCCAATATTATATAGAAATAAAAATTCTGTTAAAATAAAAAGTTTGGGTGGAAAAAAAGCATTATGTATAATTGATAAAGAAATAAGAACTTCAAAAATATGTGAAAATGAATTAAGATTTATTAAATCAAAAATAAAGCTATTTTTAGATGATAATACTCCTTCTACAAATTTACAATTATTAAAAATAAAAGAAGATTTTTTGCAAGGAGAAGAAATAGTTTGTGAATCTGAATGCTGTGGAAAAACAAAAAAAATGAAAAAGTTTAATCATTTTTCTGCGAGCCATAGTGCTACATTATGGAATTTTGAAGGAGATTGTTGCGTGTCTTATGTTAATTTAGAGTTTAGACATTTAAAGAATATAAGATTAAAATAATTTTTTTAATCATTCTACCAACCTTTAAGGTAACAATGTAATTTTTTCAAAACATTTATAAACCCAGATTTAATTTATCTTTTAGGACCAATGACTTTTAGGAGGTTAAAATGGTTTCTATATACGAACTGATTGAAAAAGCAAGAAAGACTGGAA
>Ga0265595_1001415_pt1 | contig 18443 bp, 20 predicted proteins | sample saktaG_15_FD_190148 | JGI IMG/M metagenome (GOLD analysis project Ga0265595, IMG submission 190148) | Saline water microbial communities from Sakinaw Lake, British Columbia, Canada - sak_2013_06_06_50m | ecosystem: Environmental > Aquatic > Non-marine Saline and Alkaline > Saline ... | reverse complement strand
CTTGGAGCCCAATGCCAGAAAAATTTCAAATGTAAGGATATTAGGACCTATTCGAAAGCAAACTCAAGTAGAAATATCTCGTACTGATGCTATTTTTTTAAAAGTAAAGTCAATGGTAAGAGATTCAGGTAATCTTAAAGGAACACCAGGGATTATTCTTATTGGTCCTCAAGGTAAAATTAAAATAAAAGAAGGAGTGATAAACGCTTGGAGGCATATTCATTGTAGCCCCAAAGAATCTCAAAAACTTGGTCTTAAAAACAAGATGTTAGTTTCAGTTAAAACTATGGGAATACGTTCCATAACTTTTCATAAGGTTATGGTGCAAGTAAAACCAAATTATCGGCTTTACATGCACATAGACACTGATGAAGGAAATGCATCTTCTATAGTTAAAAAAGGAATAGGATATTTAATAACATGATATTAGTTTTAAATTGCGGGAGCCAATCCATAAAATGGAAATTATTTAGAAAGAAGGATTTAAAATTATTAGAAGAAGACGAAAAAACTGTCTTTAATTCGAATAATTTCGAAGAAATTTTATTTAGAGAAGTAAATGAATTAAAAAATAAATATTTTGATAAAATACAGAAAATAGGGCATCGAGTTGTTCATGGAGGAGAAAAGTTTAGAAAGCCAACGAAAATCACGAAACAAGTTCTGAAAGAATTAGAAAAATTTAATAAATTAGCCCCATTACACAATCCCTTTAACATTTTAGGAATAAAAGTCGCAAAAAAAGTTTTTCCAAAAGTTTCCCAAACTGCTGTCTTTGATACAGAATTCTATAAAGATTTACCAAAAAAAGCCTATATTTATCCTTTGCCAGAAGAAATAAGAAACAAATATAAGATTCGCCGATTTGGTTTTCATGGGATTTCTCATGAATATGTAGCTAAAGAAGCTGCGAAGAGAATTAAAAAACCATTTAAAAAATTAAAAATTATTACCTGCCATTTAGGCGGAGGTTCAAGTATTACCGCTATAAAAAATGGCAAGGCGATTGATACTTCAATGGGATTTACTCCCATGGAAGGGTTAATAATGATGACTCGTCCAGGAGATATTGATGCGGGGATTGTTTTAGAGCTTGTTAAGGATTTTTCTTTGAAAAAAACTGATAAAATTTTAAATTTTCAATCTGGACTTAAAGGCATTTGTGGAAAAGAAAAGATGTTAGATGTTTTAAAAAAAGCTAAACAGGGCAATAAAAAAGCAAAATTAGCTTTAGACTTATTCGCCTATCGGATTCAAAAATACATTGGATCATATTTTACTATTTTAGGAGGATGTGACTTATTAATTTTTACCGGCACAATTGGATTTTTTTCGGCAAAGATTAGAAATATGATTTGTAGAGATTTAACTATTTTAAAAAACACCAAAATCCTTGCTATAAAAACAGACGAGGAATTTTCTATAGCTCAAAAAATATGAAAAAAGATTTTTCAATTTTAATAGGAGGCGAAGCAGGAGAAGGTTCTCGAAAATCAGGGTCTGTGATTGCCGAGTTATTTTCTAATATAGGATATAGGATTTATATTTATGAAGATTATCCTTCTTTAATAAGAGGAGGCCACAATTTTTCTCAAATTAGAGCCAATGGAAAAGAAGCTTTAAGTCATCGTAAAGGAATTGATTTTTTGCTTGCCTTGGATAAAAGAACAATTGAAGAACACAAAAATGACTTAAGTAAAGATGGAATGATTATTTACAACAGCGATAATATTTCCGGAAAGTATAAAGGGATAGGAATACCTATAAAAACAATTACCAAAGAGGAGGGTGGAAATCCAATAATGAAAAATAGCGTCTTAATTGGCGCTCTGGTTAAAATAATAGGAATGGACTGGAAAGTAGTAGAAAAGGTTTTTAAAAAAGAACTTAAGAAATATGCGGAAATAAATCTTAAAATAGCCAAGAGGGGTTTTGATTCTTCAAAAACTTTGTTCACAATTGAAAAGATAGAACAAAAACCACTTCCTTTATTAACTGGAAACGAAGCTTTGGCCTTAGGAGCGGTTAAAGCTGGGTTAGATTTTTATATTGCTTATCCTATGACTCCTGCTACGGGAATTCTTCATTTTTTAGCAGAACATAAAAAAGAGTTTAATATAGCTGTGGTTCAGTTAGAAAATGAAACAGGGATTGTAAACGCAGCAGTGGGAGCGGCTTTTACCGGAGCTCGAACTATGGTGGGAACTTCTGGAGGTGGCTTTGCTTTAATGACAGAAGGGCTTAGTTTGGCTGCTCAGAGCGAGAATCCTTTGGTGATAATAAATAGTCAGAGAATGTCTCCAGGTACTGGAGTTCCAACTTATAACGGCCAAGGTGATTTATTGTTTACTTTGACTGCTGGTCATGGGGATATAGTGAGATTTGTTATAGCTCCTGGTGATGCTGATCAGTCCTGTTTTTGGGCTGGAAAAATCTTAAATCTTTCCTGGAAATATCAAACTCCTTCAATTCTATTAATAGACAAACAAATTTCAGAAAGCACTTTTAGTTTTGACCAAAGTATTTTAAATAAAGTTGAATATGAAAAACCATTGCTTTGGGATAAAAAAGGAAATTATTTGAGATATAAAGATGTGCAGAATGGAATTTCCCCTCTTGCTTTTCCCGGAGAAAAGAATGTAGTTTCAAAATCAAATAGTTATGAGCATGATGAATTTGGTATTACCGTGGAAGAAAAAGAAAAAGTAGAAAAAATGCAGAATAAAAGATTAAGAAAATTTAGAGAAATGAAAAAGGAAGTAGACCAGTTGGAAGCAGTTAAGATTTATGGGAAAAAGAAATCTGAAAAAGCGCTTATTGTTTGGGGTTCAACAAAAGGGCCGGCGAAAGAAGCGGCCGAAAAATTAGGTATTAAGATGATTCAGCCTATTATTTTAGAACCGTTTCCGGAAGATCAAATGAAACGTGCTTTAAAGGGAGTTAAAAAAATTGCTTTAGCAGAAACAAATGGGTTGGGGCAGATGGAGAAAGTTTTAAATTGTTATGGAATAAAAGTAGATAAAAAGATTTTAAAGTATAATTCTCGACCATTTTTTCCAGAGGAAATAGAAGAAAAGTTAAAAAACTTTTAGGTTGATTTAAAATTTATTACTCATTATTTAAAATTATGAAATTAGATACATACGCTGAAAATACTTGGTGTCCGGGATGCAGAAATTTTATGATTCTCACTGCCTTTAAAAACGCTATTTCTTCTTTGGTAAAAGATGGACTGTCTAAAGAGAATATAGTAGTGGTGGGTGGAATCGGCTGCAATTCAAAGACTATTGATTATTTGAATTTAAATAGCTTTTCTTCATTACATGGCCGGCCGATTATTTCAGCTGAAGGAATAAAATTAGGAAACCCAAAACTTAAAGTAATAGTTTTTATTGGCGATGGTGGATGTTATAACGAAGGAATTTCTCATTTAATTCATGCGGCTAAAAGAAATACCGATATTACCGTTTTAGTTCACAATAATAGTACTTTTGCCTTAACTACGGGACAGTTTACAGCTACTTCCCCCGAGAATTTTAAGGGAAGATCTACGCCCGAGGGAAGCGTAGAAAAACCATTAAATCCTTTAAAATTAGTATTAGCTTCAAACGGCACATTTGTAGCCAGAGGTTATGCCATGAAAATGGACCATCTTACAAATTTAATTATTAAAGCAATAAAACATTCTGGTTTTTCCTTTATTGACATTCTCCAACCCTGTATTTCTTTTTTTGATACCACTTCATTCTATGATCAAAAAGTCTATGAGATAGAGGAAAAAAATTTGGATTCCCCAAAAGAAGCTTTAAGAAAAATAGAGGAATGGGATTATAACCAGATAGATGATAGTCAGAAGATTCCTATTGGCATATTTTATAAAATTCAGAAACCAAGTTACTGGGAAAAGTGTTTAGGAACTTTAAATCCTTCTAAAAGAAAAAAGAAAGTTAATTTTGAAGAGTGGAAATAATCTTAAAAATTAATTAATTTAAAATTATGTTATACAAAGTAAACAAACAAAAATGTCTTGGTGTTAGAAATTGTGGTATTTGTATTCGAACTTGTCCTGGAGCAACCAAAGAAGGAAAGGATGGCAAAGCAGAGGTTGTTGATCAGAAAAAATTGGAAGAGTGCGAAGGAGAACGAGTTTGTCCGATGAGAGCGATAGAAAGAATAGGCGAAGAAAGGGAAACTTTACCTACTCATCAATCACCGCCGTTTAATGGAAAGGAAAGGGGAATGGGAAGAGGAATGGGCGAATGTAGAGGAAGAGGGCTTGGTAAAGGACCTCAAGATGGCAGAGGCCAAGGCAGAGGAGGAGGTGCACGAAGATAGAAATAAAATAAATTAAGCTTATTTAATTTTTAAATAATCAGAATTTAGGTCAAAAATTAATTGAAAATAAAACTTAGTTTGAAGTTGAAAAAAATAAAACCACTCTCAGCTAAGAAAGTGGCCCTAGGATGTATAACCCTAACAGTTCTATGACAGAACCGAAAGACATTACTAGTATATCAAGCCGATATAGTTTATCAAGTATCCAAAAGCGAATAGCCCAAAACGTCAAAAATTAATAAAAAAATATGGATTTTGAAAAATTGAAGAAATTTTTAGTTAAGGCAAAGAGAAATACATATGCTACTGATGGAGAAGATAACGAAGAGACTCTTTTAGATGGTACTAAGGAATTAGAATTTAAAGAAGGTGATTTTTTGTATAGAGATAGATATTTTGGATCAAATCCTTTTATAGGAGAAGAAGTTGTTTTTTATAACGGAAAAGTGATTTGGGGTATGAATTATTGTGGTGGAGTTATATCAGATGTTTCTTCAGAAGAAATTTATGTATTTCTTAAAAAAGCATTAAGGCAAGTTGATAAAATCATTCCTTTTAGAGGTCCAAAGCATTTTGAAGATGGGAAATTAAAATATATTAATACAGTAAACGGAGATATTAAAAAATTTGATGGAATTGAGGAAATCTTTTTAAATGAAAAAGGAATTTATAAATTAATTTATCACGGAGGAATAGTAAATTAAAATTATTGAAATTTAAACTTAAATAATTTAACATTAATAGTGTAATAGATTACACTTAATGGTGTAAAAAGATACACCATAATAGAATAAAGAAGAACAGTTTTCCTTTAATAATTTGGAAATGATAAACAAAATCCCCAAATTCTTGGGGATTTTGTTATAAATAAGCGTTTTATGTTAGAATATTGATAGTTGGGTATCATAAGGTTGATCCTCGTAAATAAAATTTATGAAAAAACAAGAAAACAATTTTGCTTTTATTGATAGTCAAAATCTTAATTTAGGAATTCAAAGCTTGGGTTGGAAATTGGACTATCGTAGGTTTAGGATCTATTTAAAAGAAAAGTACAAAGTCTCAATAGCCTATCTTTTTATTGGTTATATTCCAGCTAATCAAGATTTATACTCTGCATTACAAAGAGATGGTTATGTTTTAATTTTTAAACCAACACTGCCCGATAAGAATGGAGAAGTTAAGGGTAATGTGGATGCGGATTTAGTTTTACAAGCAATGGTTGATTATAAAAAATATGATAAAGCCATAATTATTACAAGCGACGGAGACTTTTATTCTTTAGTTAAGCATTTATACAAAAATAATAAGCTTGGATACGTGATAAGTCCATATGTCAAGACTTGCTCGGTTTTATTAAAAAAGACAGCAAAAGAGAAGATATTCTTTATGACTAATTTAAGAACAAAGCTTGAGTATAAAGAAAAACACCGCTAGGGGACGAAACCCATAGAGGTGTTTTTCATGTGTATTCTTGTTAAATTATAGCAAGAATATATCGATTGTCAAGCGTGCCTATTCGCAAGTTAAAATTAAACCAAAAAGTCAAAAAATTAATTAATAATAAAAAATATGTATAAAAAAATTATATTAATTGGAGTAATATTTGTTTTGTTTGCAGGTATAACTACTGCAGCAGTGTTATTCCTTTTCCCTTATGAGCCAGATCAGCCACCTCAAGCAGATAATACTGATTCAACAGAGCAAGGAATACAAGATGTAGTTAATGCAAACAATCAATTTGCTTTTGATCTTTATTCTGAATTAGATAAATCTGAAGATGGAAATATATTTTATTCTCCATATAGCATATCTGCTGCTTTAGCCATGACTTATGAAGGGGCAGAAGGGCAGACAGCTAATGAAATGAAATCTGTTTTTCATTTCCCAGAAGATAATATCCTAAGACCTAACTTTGCTGCTATTTATAATGATATTAATAAAGAAAATGAAAATTATGAGTTGAAAACAGGAAATGCTTTGTGGGCTCAAAAAGATTTTCCTTTCTTACCAGAATATATGAGCAGAGTTGAAAATTATTATGGTGGGAAAGTAGCAATGTTGGATTTTGTGGGAGAAACCGAGAAATCAAGGCAAACTATCAATAGTTTTATAGAAGAACAGACTAATGACAAAATTAAGGATTTAATTCCTGTAGGTTCTCTTGATGCAATGACCAGACTTGTTTTAACTAACGCAATCTATTTTAAAGGAATTTGGGAATGGGAATTTGATAAAGATGATACTCATGAAAGAGATTTTAAGATAACTGCTACTAATACTGTAAAAACTTCTATGATGAATATGAATCCTGAAGAGGCAACATTTAATTATGCTGAAACAGAAGATTTGCAGATTTTAGAATTGCCGTATAAGGGCGACAAAATTTCAATGCTGATACTTTTGCCAAAAGAAAATCTTGATAAAATAGATTCTATTTTAACAGCAGAAAAATTAAATGAATATAAATCCCAGATGAAAGAAACAGAATTAGATTCAATATCACTTCCTAAATTTGAATTTGATACAAAGTATTTTATGAATAATGCTTTAAGCTCTTTAGGAATGCCAAAAGCTTTTTCAGGAGATGCTGATTTTTCCGGAATGACTGGTAAAAAGGATTTATTTATTAGTTCTGTTATTCATCAAGCATATATTGGGGTTGATGAAGAAGGAACGGAAGCTGCAGCTGCAACAGCAGTTATAATGACGATGGGGATTTCATTAGAACCAAGAAAAATATTTAATGCAGATCATCCATTTATATTTTTGATTCAAGAAAAAAATACTGGGAATATTTTGTTTCTTGGTAGGGTAGTTGATCCCACAAAATAAGAATGGTGTTCTGATTGAAAAGGTCAAAAATTAATTAAAAGATTTTACGGGATTAACCTTCGTAATATTCTTTTTGAAATGGTAGTGTAAATAAATGAAATTAATTTTAAAAAACAGATATTTTCTATTAAGGCACGGAAAAACTATTCATCAAGTAGAGAAGAAGGATATTATTTATAATTATCCTGATGATAATCCTGCTTGTATTTTATTAGGGCAAGGAATAAAAGAAGTTCAATTAGCTGGGGAAATACTTAAAGGAAAAAATATTGATTTAATATTTTCATCAGATATTTTAAGAACAAGGCAAACAGTTAAAATTGTTGCTAAGTTAATTAATTATGATTTAGAGAAGATAGTTTATAATAGAAGGTTAAGAGATGTTAATTGGGGAATATTTAGAGGAAAATCTAAAGAAAAGGCCTGGGCGTATTATGACAATGATATGATGAAGAAATTTGAACAAGGTGTTCCTCAAGGAGAGAGTTGGAACCAGTGCAAAGAAAGAATGGTTGAAGTTTTAGAGGAAATTGAAGATAATTTTGAAAACAAGAATGTTTTAATAGTTTCTCATGGAGATCCTCTATGGCTTTTAGAAGGATATATGAGAGGAAAAAGTAATGAAGAATTAATTTTTGAAAAAAATAAAAATGAAGATATTAAAACTGGGGAGATAAGAGAAATTAATAATTAAATTAAAAATTAATTGAAAAAACTATGTTTGATAAATTAAAACAAATAAAACAACTAAAAGAATTAAGAGATTCTTTTTCTCAAGAGAAGGAGGAAGTAGAGAAAAAAGGAATCAAAGTAATTATTAATGGTAAATTGGAGATAGAAAATATTGAACTTAATTTTGATTTAAATAAAGAAGAGCAAGAAATAATTCTTAAAGAATGTATTAACGAAGCCGTTAAAAAGATTCAGATGGTTCTTGCTAGCAAAATGTCCCAGATACCAGGATTTGGTCTTTAAAATAAAAATTAATTAATTTGGTAATCAGAGTAAAAATTAATTAAAAATAAAATTTAAAAATATGATAGAATCCAAAAAGCCAAAAGTAAGAAGAAAACCGATTTACGCATTTGTTGATTCTTCTAATTTATTTTATGGAGGAGTAAAAAGCCTAGGTTGGAGGATTGATTATAAAAAATTGTTAGAATATTTAAAAACTAAATATAAAGTTTCAAGAATATTTTATTATGCAGGAGTAGAAATTTATGATTTTCATTATTCTGTTTTGGGTGACAAGCCGATTGATTTAAGAAAACTATACATTTTTCTAAAAGATAAACTTAAAGAAGAATATCAAAAACTTAACGAAGGAGAGATTTTAATTTTAGATAGGAATATTAGAAAGGTAAAATTTTATCGAAAACTAGAAAAATTTGGTTATATTTTAAAATTAAAACCAGTGAAAACTTATAAGCAAGAAGATGGGAGGGTAGAGAAGAAAGCAAATTGCGATGTTGACATGACGTTTGATATGATACATCTAATGGAGCAATACTCTTGCGCCGTAGTTTTATCTGGTGATGGTGATTTTGCAATAGCTTTAAAATATTTAAAGAAAAAAAAGAGAAAAATTGTTATTTTAGCAAGGGCCGGAAGAACAGCAAAAGAGATCAGGATATTGGCCAGTGGCAATTTTAGGGACTTTGAGTATTTGAAATATAGATTGCAGATGAAGGAAGAATAAATAAAAATGAGGGGCACTCATATAGAATACCCCTCACGTTTAGTAGTTATATTATACACCCAGTAATTTGGTTGTCAAGATATGTTTATTTATAATTAAAATATCGAAAAGTCAAAAATTATATGAAATATGATGTTGCGGTAATTGGAGGAGGTCCTGCTGGAATGATTGCAGCAGGGAGAGCGGGAGAAGTTGGTTCTCGTGTTGTTTTAATTGAAAAGAATGATAGTTTAGGAATTAAACTTTTAATGACTGGAAAAGGAAGATGCAATATTACAAATAAGAGGGATACATTAAAGGAAATGATAAATAGATTTGGAAAGAATGGAAAATTTCTTTTTTCAGTATTTTCTAGATTTAGTGCAGAGAAGACAATAAAGTTTTTTGAAAGCAAAGGTTTAAAAACAAAGATTGAAAGAGGGGGCAGAGTATTTCCTGTAAGTGATAAATCACAAGATGTACTTGGTATACTTATTAAATATCTAAAAAGATCTCATGTTGATGTAGCAACAAATTTTGGAGTAAAGAAAATCATAAAGAAGGGAAATAGCATTGAAAAAGTTCTTCTTACAAATAATGAAGAAATTCTTGCAGATAATTTTATAATTTGCACAGGAGGGAAATCTCATCCATTAACTGGTTCTACTGGTGATGGATATAAATGGGCTAGGAATTTTGGACATACAGTTTCAGATCTTTTGCCATCAATTGTACCTGTTATTGTTAAAGAGAAATACGTGAAAGATCTTGAAGGCTTAAGTTTAAAGAATGTTGAGATTAGTATATATAAAGATAACAAAAAGATTAATTCAAGATTTGGAGAAGCAATATTTACAAATAATGGAATGAGTGGACCAATAATTTTGGATATGAGCAAAGAAATTGGTCAAGAATTACCAAGTAACATTAGAATACAAATTGATTTCAAACCTGCATTGGATTTTGTAAAACTTGATAAAAGAATTCAGAGAGATTTTGAAGAAAGTCCTAAGAAATTATTTAAGAATGGTCTTAGTGAATTATTACCTAAAAAACTAATTCCTGTTATTGTAAGATTGTCTGAAATTGATCCTGATAAAAAAGTTAATTCGATTACCAAAGAAGAAAGAAAAAAATTGGTGCATCTCCTAAAGGAGTTTAATTTAGAAATAAAAGAATTGGAAAATTTTAAAAGAGCAATTATTACAGCTGGTGGAATTAATTTAAATGAAATTGATCAAAAAACGATGAAATCAAAATTAATTGATAATTTGTATTTTGCAGGGGAGATACTTAATCTTGATGGTCCAACTGGTGGATATAATCTACAGGTTTGTTGGGCTACAGGATATATTGCAGGGGAAAGCGCTGGGGCGCGTAAATAAAATGTTATTTTTGACAGACAGTGATCAATATGGTATATTTATTTAATTAAAGAAGTATTAATGCGGCTTGGCAAGGAGAGAAAGCCATAATAATTATTTGTGGTTTTGCTGATTTGCGGAACTGTCGTAATCTCCTTATGTTGTCAAGGGGATTTTTTATTAGAAATTTGTTAATATGGAAATTCGAAATATAGCTATTATAGCCCATGTAGATCATGGGAAAACCGCTCTTACTGACGCTATTTTACGACAAACTGGATTTGAGGATAGTGGAGTAAGCATGGATTCAAACATACTCGAACAGGAGCGTGGAATTACTATTTATTCAAAAAATGCTGCTGTGCTATATAAAAATACAAAAATTAACATTGTAGATACACCAGGACATGCAGATTTTGGTTCTGAGGTAGAAAGAGTGTTACGTTCTATTGATTCAGTTTTATTGGTTGTAGATGCGCAAGAAGGGCCAATGCCGCAAACTCGTTTTGTATTAAAGAAGTCTTTGGAGCTTGGATTACTCCCTATATTAATAATTAATAAAATTGATAAATTAGCAGCAAACCCAGATCATGTACACGATCAGGTCTTTGAATTATTTGCAGAGCTTGGAGCAACTGATGAACAACTTGATTTTCCAGTGGTATATGCCATTGCTAGAGATGGGGTTGCAAAACGTAATCTTACTGATGAAGAAAAAGATATTACTCCTCTATTGGACATGATTTTAGAACATGTGCCAGTAGCTTCAAAAGATATTGATGGTCCTTTTCGTGCCCAGCCCTTTAATTTAATGTACGATAATTTTTTAGGACGACTTGCTATTGTTCGTGTTTATAGTGGCAGTCTTAAAGTTAGAGATACCGTATATGTAAAAAAGCATTCTGGACAAACTACAAATTACACGGTGACAAAGTTATTTACATTTGAGGGAATAGCTAGAAAAGATGTACCAATAATTGAGGCTGGTGACATTGCTGTAATAGCCGGACTTCCAGATGTATATATTGGAGATACATTAGTAAAGTCTGAAAACGAACCATTACTTGATAGTATTTTAGTAGACAAGCCCACTATTGAACTTACATTTTTAGTAAACAATTCTCCGTTTGCTGGACGTGATGGAAAATTTGTAACAAGTATGCAACTTAAAGAACGTTTAAAAAAAGAACTAGAAGTAAATGTAGGACTGAAGATAGATTTTAATACGCAATCGGCCGAACAATTTATTGTATATGGAAGAGGGGAATTACATATAGCTATTCTTCTTGAAAATATGCGTAGAGAGGGATACGAACTTCAGGTTTCTCATCCTAAGGTTATTATAAAAAAAATTGAGGGAAAGGATCATGAACCATTTGAAGAAATTATAGTAGATGTTCCTGAAGAGTTTAAAGGAACAGTTATTGAAAAATTAAGTTCTCGTGGAGCACAACTGATACATATGGAGATGAAAGAGGGACGTTATTTTATGCAGTTTGAAGGTCCAACCCGTGGCTTATTAGGATATAGAAACCAATTTGTTGTGGATACGAAGGGAAATGGAATTTTAGCAAGTCGGGTTGTCGGATATCGTCCATATGCAGGAAAAATTGCACATAGGAAAGTTGGATCTATGATTTCTGGATTAACAGGTAAGGTATTGGCTTATGCACTCGATAATTTGCAAACCAGAGGCGCTTTATATATTAAAGCAAATACTCAAGTATATGAGGGAATGGTTATTGGCAATACATCAAAAGGAAATCAAATGACCGTAAATCCAATTAAAGGAAAACATCTTACTAACATGCGTGCTTCTCGTAACGACGATGCTATTTATCTTTCAACTCCTAGAATAATAACCATTGAAACAGGATTAGAAATAATGGATGAAGATGAGTATTTAGAAATAACACCTAAAAGTGTTAGGTTGCGAAAGAAGTATCTTACAGAATTAGATCGCGCCAGAGCAAAACGAGAAAATAAAAAATAAAAAACTTTCAGAAATTAGATTTTATTTAATATTTGAAATAAAGAAAAATCCGCTTTTTCCAGAAGGCGGTTTTAATATAGTTGATATATAAAACTTTTTTTTGAAAATCTGGTATAATTAAAGAGTGGAGCAAAGGTCGCTAACATTAATAAATAACTCTTAATAAATTATGGTAGAAGTTATTAAAAAAGATGGGACAAAAGAACAATTTGATCCCGAAAAAATTAAAAAGTCTATTGCTGGTGCTGCTCAACAAGCTGATATTCCAGAAGAGAGAAAAGAAGAAGTCGTATATCAAATAGCAGGAATAGTGATTCCTCTATTGGAAGGTAAAGAGGAAATAGACACGATTGATATTAAGCAAGCCATTCTTGGTGAATTAGATAAGGTTGAACCAGCTGTAGCTAGTGCTTGGAGAAAATACGAAGAAGGTAAAAGCAAGATTGGATAAAGAAAATTGAAAGGCGCCTTAATTGGGGCGCCTTTCAATTTAATTAATTTTTCAGATAATGAAAAAATTACAGATATTTTTTATAATACTAATTGTTTTAGGAAGTATTTTTTTCTTTTGGAATAATTTATTGGATATTTATAATCAATTTTCTTTAAATTTACCCAAAATTAAGGATATTGGTGAATTTTTACCTTCTGAAATTGAAAAACGAATTTTAACGCCTTTTCCTTTAAGAAATGAAGAAGAGGAGTCCGATGATTATTTAAGCCGATCAGGTGTAATTTATTGGACAAATATTCAAAGAGAAAAGTATGGTTTATTGCCACTCAAAGAAAATATTCAACTAAACGCTGCAGCTGATATTAAAGCTGAAGATATGTTTGAAAATCAATATTTTGCTCATGCTTCTTTATTAGGGGAAGGCGTTGCAGATTTAACAGAAAAGGCTGGATATGAGTTTATTATAATTGGTGAAAATTTAGCTTTTGGAAATTTTAAAGATGATTCCACTCTTGTTCAGGCATGGATGGAAAGCGAAGGGCATAGAGAAAATATTTTAAATACTAATTATCAGGAAATTGGGGTAGCAGTTAAAAAAGGAATCTTTGAAGGAAAAATAGCATGGATGGCGGTTCAACATTTTGGACTGCCTTTATCTGCTTGTTCTCAACCAGATGAAGCACTTAGAAATGAAATTGAAGAAAATCAAAATGAAGTTATTCAACTTCAGAATGTTTTAAAAAATTTGGAAATAGAAATTAAAAATATAAGACCAAGAAGAGGAACTTCTTATAATCAAAAGATAGAGGAATACAATCTCCTTATTTCAAAATATAATGTTTTCTTAAAAGAAATTGAAGTTTTAATTAATAGCTATAATTCTCAAATTAAATTATTTGATGAATGTGTTAGCGGAGTAAGATAAAATTAATTTAAAGATAAAGATGAATTTATTTGTAAGAAAGAATTTAGTAAAGATTTTGATCTCTTCGTTCTTTTTAATTTTATTAGGAGGTATTTTTTTTATTTTTCAATTATCATCTGAATGGTCATTTGAAAATATTCAGTCAGAAGAAAAACTGAGTAGCGAAATAATCATTAACGAAGATTCAATAACAACCACCACCACTACTACTACAATCATTACAACAACAACTATTACCACAGAATTTACAGAACCTTCTTTTGAGATTTTATTATCAGCTACTGAACTTTATCAAGGAGATACTTTAATGATTACGGCAAAAAATGTTCCGGAAGGAGAAAAGATTACAGGAAAATTTAATGGAAAATCATTTAATTTTTTCCCAATTAAATCAAAAGAAAAATGGATAGCTCTTCTGGGAATTGATGCGAAAAAAGCTCCAGGAGAATATTCTTTATCAGTTTCTCTTTCTGATAAATTAAAAAATGAAGAAACGATAATAGTAAAAAAAAGTGATTTTTTTATAACTAAAATTGTAATAACGCCAGAATTGGAAGAGAAAGATTTAACTTCATCAAATATATCAAACACTATTGCTACTGAAGACGGAGTTATTATTTATGAGGTTTTAGTAAAATATCATCCTACAGCATATTTTAATCAAGATTTTATTTATCCGTTGGATGAAATAATAAATGTTGGAGCTTTTGGAAATATTAGAAAAGACGGGGATATTACAATTCAGCATTTAGGAGTAGATTTGGATGCTATTGAAGGGACGCCAATATATGCCATTAATAGTGGTAAAGTAGTCCTTGTTGAAAAATTAACAGTCTATGGTGATACAATAATTATAGACCATGGATTAGGAATTTATTCTTTATATCTACATCTTTCTGAATTTAAAGTAACCGAAGGGGAAATGGTAGAAAGGGGGCAATTAATTGGGCTTGTTGGAAATACTGGTTGGTCATTAGGTTCTCATTTGCATCTTTCTGTAAAAGTAGACGGAGCAAGTGTTGACCCTTTGAAATTTATTGAAACAATAACTAATTTTTAAAATAAACTTGAAAATATAATTATTTATAGTATAATATAATCTACAATTTAATATTTAGTTATCAAGAGTGACGGGTAGAGTACTGGCTCGTAGATCTGTCCAGCAACCATTTAAGGCGACTCCTTAAAGAAGGTGCTAAATCCAGCCTGAAAGGGAAAGATAATTGGTCGATTTTTTATTTTTTAGATAAAAAAAACAACTCTTTCTTTTTCGGGAAAGAGTTTTTAAATTTAATAAATAAAATCTATGAACATAAAGACAGCAGAATTTGTTTCGCCAAGACATCCAGATAAAATTTGTGATCAGATAGCAGATGCTATCTTAGATGCTTATTTAATAAAAGATAAATATAGCCGTACGGCGATTGAAGTTATTGGCGGACATAATTTAATTCTTGTACTGGGAGAAGTTAAAAGTTCTGTAAATATGAACGAGATTCCTATAATGAAAATTATTAAATCTTTTGTTGGGGATAAATTCGATATACAGATTCATCTAGAAGAACAAAGTCCTGAAATTTCTAAAGGAGTAGAGATGGGTGGAGCAGGTGATCAAGGCATTATGATTGGTTATGCTTGTAATGAAACAAAAAATTATATGCCGCTGGAATATGTATTAACCAGGAATTTATGTCGCAGAATTTATCAAAAATATCCTTATGATGGAAAAACACAAGTGACATTAGAGAATAATAAGGTTTTAAGAGTTGTAGCTAGTTTTCAGAATACAAACGCAAAAGAACTGGAAGATTTAGTTAAATTAATCATTAAGTCAAAAGAATACATGATTAATCCGGCTGGGGACTGGAGAATAGGTTGCTTTGAAGCAGACTCTGGATTAACTGGAAGGAAATTAATAGTTGATAGTTATGGTCCAAGAGTACCAGTTGGAGGGGGTTCTTTTAGCGGCAAGGATTCAACTAAAGTTGATAGAAGCGGAGCTTATATGGCTAGAAGAATTGCAGTTGATTATCTGAGGAGATACAAGGCGAAAGAGGTTTTGGTTAAATTAGCCTATGCAATTGGTCAAGAAAAGCCTTTAATGAAATCAGTAATTATTGATGGTAAAGAAAAAGAAATAAAAGATTATGATCTAAAACCTAATGGCATTATAAAATTCTTAGATTTAAGAAATCCAATATATGCAAAAACTAGCCAATGGGGTCATTTTGGCAATGGTTTTAAATGGGATTGCTAGAATTTTGTTTTAAGATGATCAGATTTAATGATTTTTATAAAATCTTAAAATCATGTAAAATATGTTTAGATAATTAATTTGAAGACAAAATTTTAACATATAGAATCAAATTTGTTTGTTTATAAGTAAATATTAAAAAACAAATTAATAATTTAGTTTTCTCGAAGATAAAAAAGATTTAATTATGCAGATAGCAGAGATTAAAAAGATATTAAGGAATAAAGCAGATAGCAAAGTCAGAAAAAGTGCATTAAAGTTTGTTCCTACAATCAAAAAACAATATGGAGCAAAGGCGTTAGTGTTGAACGAGATTGTAAAGAAGATTAAAGAACCAGGTTTTGATTTAGTGGAGAGATTATGGAAGAGTAAATATTTTGAAGAAAAACTATTAGCAAGTAAGATTTTAGGAAAGATTTGTAAGAAGGATCCAGAAAAAACGTTAAAATTGATAAAAAAGTTTAGCAAGGACATTTCAGATTGGGCAGTTTGTGATACTTTAGCCTGTTATGGCATAAGGAAAATTGTTATAATGAAACAAAGAGAGATATTTGAAATTTCAAAGGAACTTATAAACTCAAAAAATTTATGGCAAAGAAGATTCGCTTTAGTTCTTTTAGTAAATTTTACCAAGGATAAGAATTTTAAGAAGGAAATTGAGAAAATTCTTAAAAAAGCTAAAGACGATAAAGAGCATTATGTTAAAAAAGCTATAATTTGGTTAAAAAACGAGTTAAAAAAATTAAAAGTCGAAAATTAATAAAAAATAATAAAAATATGAATAATAAAATATTGAAATTATTAAGAGAGGATCTAGTAGATGAGTTAGGAGCCATTAATCAATACCAGGAGCATATCGATGATATAAACGACGATGAAGTTAAAAAAGTTATGGGCCATATTAGAGATGATGAAAAAGAGCATGTTGCTGAATTAATAAAGGTAATTAGAAAATTAGATCCTACAGAGGAGGAAAAGTTTCAAAAAGAAGATCTTTAAGACTGGAAAGTTTAGTTTCTGAATATTGGTAAAGACTATATAAAATCCCCAGATTTCTGGGAATTTTGTTATATATGAATATTTTGTTAAAATGTTACTGATTGAGTAGAATTTGAAAAATATTAGTTATGGCTAATATAAAAAAGAAAACAAGAAAAAAATTTGCAGAATATTGGTCCAAAGAAGTTACTCTGAAGAACAGAGCTTTGATTCTAGAAAGAGGTGTTTTCACTTGGAAGGATCCAAAACGTATTGCCATGTCTTTAAAGAAATCAGCTGAAGAGAGTATTGAGCGAAAAGGAACACCATTTCAATCAGCAATGTCAATGCTTGATTTTTATATCAATCGTGCTGGTAAAAACCTTGATTCAAAACAACATCAGGTTTTAGAACAAACTAAAAAGGAATTAAGAATAATTTTTGGAAAGAATAAAAAAATATGAAAAACAAAAAAGATATTAATAAAGGTCAGGTTGTTATTTATCGTCCTAAAAGTGGTGAGATTGAGGTAACAGTTAAATTGGAAAAAGAAACAATTTGGCTTGATGCACATCAAATAGCGCAGATTTTTGATGTTAATCGTCCTGCAATTGTTAAGCATATTAATAATATATATAAAACATTAGAACTTGATAAAAAATTAACCTGTTCCATTTTGGAACAGGTTGCTGCAGATGGAAAAATTCGTCGAATGAATCAATATAACCTTGATATGATTATTTCAGTTGGCTATAGAGTGAATTCTAAAAAGGCAACGCAGTTTAGAATTTGGGCAACAAGAGTTCTAAAAGAGCATATTACTCAGGGGTATACTATTAATCAGAAACGTTTATTAAAAACCAAGATCAAATTTAATGAATTACAGAACGCTATTGCTTTCTTGCGGGCAAAATCAATTAAGAAGACGCTTCAAGGGCAAGAAAGAGAGATTTTAGATTTACTTAGTAGTTATGCCAAAACGCTGACTATTTTAGGGCAGTATGACAAAAGGAGGGTAAGAAGGCCAAAGGGCAAAGAGGCTAAGTTTGTTTTAAAACATGATAATTGCAGAGATATTATTGTTTTATTGAAAAAGAATTTGATGGTAGAAAAGAAAGCTAGCGGTTTTTTTGGGGTTGAACCTGAAGGTAAATTTGAAGGTATAGCTAAAAATTTATATCAGACATTTGATAAAAAAGAGTTATATAAAACCATTGAAGAAAAAGCAGCTAATTTACTTTATCTTACTATTAAAGATCATCCATTTATCGATGGTAATAAACGAATTGCTTCATTTTTGTTCGTCTATTTCTTAGATAAAAACGATTATCTTTATAGAAAAAATGGAGAGAAAAAAATAAACGATAATGCTTTAGTTGCTTTAGCTCTTTTGGTTGCGGAAAGTAATCCACAAGAAAAGGATATTTTAATTAAAATAGTAATAAATCTTATAAATACTTAATAGATTTTTAATTTAAAAAATAATTAATAAAAGATATGAAATTAGATAAAAAAATAGCTTTAATAACTGGAGGTTCAAATGGTATTGGAAAAGCTATTGCTCAGAGATTTTTAGATGAAGGAGCAAAGGTTATAATTTTTGATATCGTGAAGCCAGATTACGAAGCGG
>Ga0265595_1001413_pt1 | contig 18456 bp, 25 predicted proteins | sample saktaG_15_FD_190148 | JGI IMG/M metagenome (GOLD analysis project Ga0265595, IMG submission 190148) | Saline water microbial communities from Sakinaw Lake, British Columbia, Canada - sak_2013_06_06_50m | ecosystem: Environmental > Aquatic > Non-marine Saline and Alkaline > Saline ... | reverse complement strand
TTTGGGGGTCGGCCAACGTCTCGTCGGGGAAGTTGATGGGGCCGCATGGGATGCCCTCGGCCACGAACCGCTCCAGCCAATGCTCTGCTTTCTCTTTCTCCAAGATCCCCTGCAACAGCGGGATCAACTCGGCACGGTGCTCGTTGCGCTGAGCGTTGGTGGCAAAGCGGGGATCCACCATGATGGTCTCTTCTATGCCCAGCAAAGCGCAAAAACGCTGCCACAGCCGCTCTGTGCCTGCTGCGACGATGATGGGCTTGTCCCTGGCCTGGAGGGGCTGGTAGGGGGTGATGGTGGGATGGACGTTGCCCAGACGCGGGGGGCGCTGGCCGGTGGCGAAGTAGCTGCCGCCCACGTTGGCCAGCCAGGTGACCTGCGAGTCGAGGAGGGCGATGTCCACAAACTGCCCCTGCCTCGTCCTCTCCCTGGCCAGCAGCGCGGAGAGGATGCCGATGGTGGAGTAGATGCCGGTGGTGATGTCGGCCATGGGGGTGGGGAAGCGGATAGGCCCGCCCTCAGGCTCACCAGTCAGGCTCATGAGCCCCGCCTCCCCCTGAGCCACCACGTCGTAGCCGCCACGTCCCGCTTTGGGGCCGGTGTGGCCGTAGCCGGAGATGGCACAGTAGATCAGTCGGGGATTGAGGGACCGCAGCGTTTCAGGGTCAATACGGTCTCTTTGCAGCGATTCCAGCCTGGGGATGCTGACGATGAAGACGTCGGCCTGCTCTGCCAGTTGGTGCAAAATGCGCTGGCCTTCGGGCGTCTTGAAGTTGATGGTAAGCCCTCGCTTGTTGCGGTTGATGGACAGAAAATACGCGCTCTCACCTTCGATGAAAGGAGGCCCCCAACCTCGGGACATATCACCCCGACCGGGAGGCTCTACCTTGATCACGTCCGCGCCCAGATCGCCCAGCATCATGGTGCAGTAGGGGCCAGCCAGGGCCTGGGTCAGGTCTATGACGCGAGTGCCCTCCAGTGGTTGCATTACACCCTCCTCACATTTCACTTTGGTGCACTCGTATCCGACCGACTTCAACTATCCACAGCTTCCTCTCGACAAACATCTGAGCAATTGCTTGCAAGAGCTGTCGAACCAGGCTTTCCAACAGGGCCAGACTTGGGTTGCGTGGCACGCGGATGACCACAATGCCACCAGTCTTCTCGGGTGGGAACCGTGTCACGTTCGCGAAATCCAAGTCCAAAGTAACCAGGCAACGCTGTTCTGCACAGCACACGGCATAGAGCTGTTGGTCGGATGCCCCCTGCAAGGACTCAGCGCGGACAGTCTGTACGTCGTGCCCAGTGGCTACGAAGATATGCTGGGTCCGCCCCCCGAAGTTCTCGTCAAGCTTAAACTTCATGCTGCAACCTCAATCGGAATCTCGACGTACCGCTCGCGTGCCATCTCTGCTCCGTAGGCGATAGCAGCCAGGACGTCTTCCATCGTTAGCTGGGGGTACTCTTCCAAGAGCTCTTCCATGCTCGTGCCGCCGGCAAGAAAATCGAGAATGAGCGAGACCCAGATTCGAGTGCCGCGAATGCAAGGCTTGCCAAAACAGACATTCGGGTCTATTGAGATGCGTTCAAGAAGTGAATTCATTGGTCATGGCCTCCTCCCTACTTGGTCAGCCGGTTGATCCGCTCCACGTGCTCTGGATCGTAGCAATCTCCGAAGCGGGTCTGGGGCATTTCTGCCTTGCGGGCCATCAGTTCCTCGTACTCATCGTCGTCCACGAAGGCCACGCAGCGGCCGATGCTGGACTCCCCGTCCACGAACCGCCAGGGGAAGAAGCCGATGGTCGCCCGCCGATTGGCCAGCAGGTCAATGTCACCCCCGATGCACTCGGCGTGGATGATGCCGTGGGGAAACAGCTCGATGTGCATCAACTGGTACTTGTCGGGGGTGAACCGCTCCGCCAGCGGCTGTCCGTACACCTCCTGGAACACCTGGTCGGCCTCGGCTGCCTGGCGGGGCATCCAGTCGCGGATGATGGTGTTCATGGGATGGTCCGCACTGCCGCAGTCCACGCCGATCCAGCGGATCTTCTTCTCCCGTGCCCACTCGGCGAACTCGCGGTCGGGGCCAGGGTGCTGCACCATGTAGCGGATCTCGTCGGCGGTGGGCATGTCCCAGCCGAAGTGGTGGTAGCCGGTGTGGACGATCAGGATGTCGCCCTCTCGTACCTCCACCCGCTCCTCGACCATCTTCGAGGTGTAGATGTGGTAGTCGCCCGTGGCGTCGGACAGGTCCACCACCGCGCCTGGCCCCACCAGGAACTCGTTCAGTTGCAGGGCGGCGATGTCCTTGCCTGGGGTGTAGAAGTGGATCTCGCCGTCCAGGTGGGTGCCCAGGTGGTTGGAGTGGGTGAGCACCTGGCCGTTGGCTCCGTTGGGGGCCAGCCGCTTGAAGTACTTGAGCTGCAGCGGCTCGTAGGTGGGCCACGGTGGCGTGGCGATGCCTAAAGGGATGGTCAGGTCTATCAGTTTCATGGGAATCCTCCTTTTGCAACAGGCTCTTTGAACTCGGCTAAATTGCGGATCATGTCTCGCATGTCTTTGGCAGTGACCGACTCGAGAAAATTGACCAATCGTCGCAACATCTCACCGAACTCCAATTGCTGAGAGGTGACTATGCCGCTGTGGTGTTGGCCAGAGTCCCACCACGCGAGATAGTGCGGCACAAAGTCCTGTGAGTTGCAAGTAACGAGAACACGACTCTGAGCGGCTGCATATTCGAGCTGAGCTAAGTCGGGCAATTCGGCATTGCCTACTTCCCAGGCTCCAACGGCATCGTAGCTCCGAGTGCGCAGTTGCGCAGCCAGCCGGTAACTGATGTCGTGATCGAGATAAAGCTTCACCCGCCGCTGCGTATTGTCACCCACGTCAGTGCCTCCTGATTGGCCTCTATCTCATCCTCGATCTCGGCCTTGTGCTCGTGATAATAGCTCAGCGCGTCGTAGACCTGGGCCAGCGTCAGAGGTGGGTAATCCGCCACAATCTGCTCAGGCGAATCACCGAGGCGTGTGCGTTCGACGATGGTGCGGACGCTGATGCGCGTGCCAGCGACGATCGGTCGCCCGCCACACACGCCGTTGACCCGCACAATGTGCGGATGTTCCGTCAGAGTGCGAGGCGGAATCGCCTGAACTAATCGCCCCACGGTCTTTTGCAACGTTTGAAGCACATCCTTGATGCTGTTCAACTCGGTATAGAGTTGCTGTGTGTCCGTCTGCATTGTCATTTCATCATCCTCCTATTCCTAACTTATACGCAGCTATTGCTTCTCATTCCCTGTGACAGGCCCCTATGTGCTCCTGACACGTCACCCGCCCGCAGACCGGGCAGCGGATCTGGCTGTGGACGCAGAGGGGTTTGCCGCACACGGCGCAGGCTCCCACGTCGTCTTTACACAGGGCGCAGAACACCCGCTTGCAAAAGGCGCAGTGCAGGATGCAGTCCTCGTCGGCCAGGTGGCCGTTGGCGCACAGATAGACCCAGGGGGCTGGCCGGCCACACACCTGACACAACGGCGGCTCCACCCGGTGCAGCAGCGGGTCCCAGAAGAACGTAGGCTGGGCAGAAGCGTAGCGGTTCTCCACCCTGGCCTGCAGGGCGATCTTGGGCTGGCTGATCAACACGGTGTTGATGAGCTCCAGGTGAATCCGCAGTCGGTACTTGGCCTCCACATCGGCCAGCTTCCGTTCTCGTTCGAGGCGAGCGAAGGCCAGCTTCTCCTTCAGGCTGGCCTGCCGTGCTTCATCTTCAGTGCGAGCCAGCCGGCGCTCCAAGTCGGCCGCTGTGTCGTCGTAGAATGCCTCCAGCCGGGCCCGGTCCAACTCCAGCCGGCGAGCGGTGCGCTGCTGCAACGCCTGGATGGTGGGGACCAGCTTGAAGGCCACAGTCCGTCCGGCCTCCTCCTGCAGCCAGGTCAGCCGCTCCGGGCTGTGCAGTGGCAGCTCTGGCTGCCAGGCCGGCGGCGCTTCGTGCATAGGACGCAGCCGGTATTCTGACTCCAGAGGCAATATCTCCTGGGCCTCTAACTCCCAGGCCGGTTGCCCGGTGTGCAGGTTCATCAGGACCGAGGCCAGCTCCTCCTGCTTCTCGTCGGTGACCAGCGCCACCTTGAAGTTGAAACGGACGTAGTAGCAAATCTGAGGCGCTTCGACCGCGCCCTCCAAAGGCTGAAGCCAGGCGTTGGGAAAAGCCAGTTCGTCCTTGATGAGCTGAAAGAGGCCAGGGCGCTCCAGACGGACCTGGTTGACGTAACGGCGCAAGGCCAGCCCCCGGCCCCGCATGTCCTCTTCGATCTCATCCAGCAGAGGATGGCCGTAGGTCAGGTGGGTCGCTTCGGGGTGAGCGGCGGCGGTCTCCTCGGTGAAAGCCAACCGCACCAGGGGCTCGGTTCCCAGGCGGTGGGCGACCTCGTCGGGGAGCAACACGTCGGCCAGGCCAAAGGCTGGCCGTTCGATCAGACCCCCTACCTCCTCGCAGTAGGCCAGCACGAAATTCTGCAGTGAATCAGCCACGCTCATTCCACCCCGAAGTCCTGGCCAAACAGGGCTTCGTCGTAGACCTGGGTCTCCAGGTAGGTCTGGCGGGCCTTCACCAACGCCTCGCCCAGTTCCTCCATGCCGGCACTGACCTCTTCGTCGCTGCGCGCCCGTGCCCAGATGTCCAGCACGATCTCTTCGAAGTCCCGCTCGTCGGCCAGATTTCCCAGGATCATGTCCATCTCGCCGATCACCAGCTCAAACATGTTGATCTTGCTATCCAGGATGTGCAGGACGTAATCCTCAATAGTCCCCTCGGCGGAGAGGTTGAAGATCTCCACTTCTCGCTCCTGGCCGATGCGGTGGATGCGTCCCACCCGCTGCTCAATACGCATGGGGTTCCAGGGGAGGTCGTAGTTGATCATCTGGCGGCAGAACTGCAGGTTGCGTCCCTCGCCGGCTGCCTCGGTGGAGAGCAGGAACTGCGCCTCCCGTTCGAAGCGGGCGATGGCCTGGTTCTTCTGGGCGTAGGTCAACTCTCCCTTGTAGACCACCAGGTCGTGGCCGGCGGCTCGCATCACTGCCTCCAGATGGTCCAGGGTGGCCAGGTAGTGGGTGAAGATGATGGCCTTCTCCCCACTGGCCTTGTTGGCCGCCAGCAGCTTGAGCAGCGCCTCGGTCTTGGCCTGACGCTCGACGTTCGCAGCCTGTTCGGCCAGGCGAAGCAGAGTGGCCTGCTGCTCGGCCGGCAGTCTCTGGTGAGCGGCCAGCTTCTCCAGGGTGGGGCGAACGGCCAGGGGGCTGGAGCCGATCTCGCGCTGCAGGGTCTGCAGGGTGAAGCGGGTGAGGGGGCCGGTCCGCCGCCTGGTCTCTTCGGTCGTTGGCAGCACCTCCCGCACGAAGGTGCTGACGGCGTCGTACAGCTCCCGCTCCGGCGGGGTCAATTGCAGGCGGATGGTGTGGGCGCGGCGGCGGGCGAGGCGGATGCTGACCTGGCTGCGGGTGTTGCGCACCATCACGTCGGCCAGCAGGTTGCGCAGCTCGCCGCGGTTCTTGGGCAGTCGGGGGTCGCCTCGCACCACGAAGCGGCGCTTGAACTCCCGCCGGGTCTTCAGTTGACCGGGTTGCAGGATGGTGATCAGGTTATACAGCTCGTCCAGGTCGTTCTGCACCGGCGTGGCGGTCAGCATCAGCATGTATTTCTTCTGCAGGGTGTTGACGAATTTCCAGGAGACGGTGGCCCGGTTCTTGAGGTGGTGGGCCTCGTCCACGATCACCATGTCGAAGTGAATCTTTTCGATGGCCCGGCGGTGCTCTTCCCGGCGGGCGGTGGCCAGGGAGGCGATGATGTGGTCGAAGGTAGACCAGGCCTCGGGGCCCAGCTCGCGGAATTCGGGGTCCTCGTTGGTCACGAAGTCGGTGAGCAGGAACTTGCTGGCCATCTCCTCTCGCCACTGTTGGGTCAGGGCTGGCGGGGTGATGATCAGCACCTTGTGCACCAGTCCTCGCAGCATGTATTCTTTGAGCACCAGGCCGGCCTCGATGGTCTTACCCAGGCCAACCTCGTCGCATAGCAGGCCCCGGCCGCGGAAGCGGCGCAGGGCGGTGCGAGCCGTCTTGAGCTGATAGGGAAAGGGGATGACGGCCACGGCCTCAGGGGCCAGCAACTCCTCGAATCCCTGGATCAGCGACAGCCGTTCGGTTTGCAGGCGCAGCCAATAGGCCCGCTCGCTGGCGAAGTCCTGGCGGATCAGCGCCTGCAGCGCGGCCTGGCTGGCTGGCGAAAGGACGATGTCGTAGCCGTTGCCTGGAAAAGGCCTGGTCTGTGTCTTATTTGTGACTTTCAACTCAGATTACCTCTCGGGGGGTTTGGAACACGAAAAACACGAAATGACGCGAAAGACGCGAAACGCGCGAAATCCTTTCGTGCTTTTCGCGTGCTTTCGTGACTTTCGTGATCCAAACGCCTTCGTGATCCAATCTCTCACCGGCTGCGTTTCCGCAAACAGCATTGCTTATACTTTAAGCCGCTACCGCACGGACAAGGGTCATTGCGTCCCACCTTTGGTTTGTCTGTCACCGCTGCCCGTGGTTTGTCTCTCATCACTTGATTGGGATTCAGGAGTCGCTTCACATCGGAAATATCCTCAGGCTTGTCTGGTTCTATTCCGATAACAACTTTCCAGCCGTGCCTCTCGCAGAGTGTCATTATTTCTCCAGCTCTTTCCATGGTCTGAACGCGAGCTACGGCTGGTCGTTTCGAAGTTCCTAGTTCTGCCATAGTTCTCCTTCTTTCGAGCGATCATCTCCTCAATCCACACATTTCAATGTGTGGTGTCTCGTGAACCGCAGACTCTCTTGCTTTTGGGGCACTACACTTTGAAAAGTGTAGTTTGCAACTAATCCTGATCCCGGTGTCATCCACTTTCGACAACCTGGCTCTCAGCTTCTGGATACAGGGCATCAATCTCTTCCTGCAAAGCGATGGTGCGCTGAATGGCTGTAACGACGCGGCAATAGGTTTTGATCTCGTCCAGGGTGAGCCGCCGGTCCTGGCGATCCTTGAGCCACTTCGCCAGCACCTGATAGCCGCCGATCTGGTACTCCCACAGCTGCAGAGGGACTGGCTCGAAGTACTGGGTTTTGTTGACGTAGACGCGCTCCTCTTCGGGTTCGTAGCGAAAGCCCTGGCTTTGGGTGCGAGCCACGCGGTTGTCACCCTGGCCCTGGAAGCGGGCCGCCGGAGGATCGAGTTCTTCTGACCGCAGAAGATGCAGGCTCGCCAGACGTTTCCCCAGTGCGGCCAGGGCTTGAAAAAGCTCGAAGTCGGCGGTGAAGGGGATGCGAGGGAAGTCTATCTTGAGGAACTCAGCGTACTTCTCGCGATAGGTGTCCGCGTAGAGGACGGCGTAGACGTAGTGGAAGATGTCCTCCGGCGTGGGCTCTTCCCCGTAGGCAGCCGTCAGCGCAGCCACGACGTTGGGATTGAGGTTCGGTTTCCTCTCGTCTGGCTCAAGCTCGCTGAAGAGGTCCTTTCTGGAAGCGTCGGGGTAGAGGTAGAGAGGGAAGACTTGATTGGATTCACGAGAGCCAGCAGAGATAGCAATATCTACGGCCAGACAGTCGGTAACAAGGCAATGCTGCCATGAGACCGCCGCCCTGCGAGAGATTAGCAGCGCCAGGTTGTCTTTGCCAAGGATATGCCGCATCACCTCTTCTCGGCCGCGGTCAATGGCATGATAGTGATAGAAGATCGAGCGGACATCGAAGGGGCGGTAGAGGCATTGCGTGATTTTCTCCTCCCATGCTTTGTCCTGTTGGATCAACTTCCGCTTCTCGGACAATTTCCAACTCGTGGTGTCTTTCAGACCAAAGGCTTGCCGCACCACGTCGTCCGGCATGTTCGGATCGCGGAAGATCCGAGTCCGGCGCTTAAGTGCCTCCCGGTCAAGGTCAATCACGAACTTGTCTCTATGAGTTTGGATACCCATCACGTTGACGGGAAACAGATTCGTAACTTTGACGAACTCGTTGTAGCGTTCCAGCGCCATTTCGTCGCGAGGGAGGAAGAGGTAGAACTCAGCTTTGGGGCGGATTACTTGCCAATCTGTGGTCTCCACGTCGTGGCTCAGGAGCCAGTCGTATTTGTCCTCTCTCAGACCCCACAGGTCAGCATGGTAGACCGAACAACCTTGCGAAGGTTTTGAACCTTCGCAAGGTTGATGCTTGATGAAAAAGGCGATGGCCACACCCTGCCGGATGTCGAAGACGTTCTCGTCCTTGCTTCCGTCGGGACAGGTCTCCCGCTTCAGGGAGCTGCCGTGCAGGTCCAGGACGTAGATCTCGTCGAAGGTCTGCATGAGGCTCTGACGCATGCCCCGGAAGGTGGGGTTGTCCAGGTAAGAGTGGTTGGTGATCATGCCTACCAGCCCCTGACCCGTCTGCTCGATCTTCCACTGGGCGAAGCGCAGGAACTTCACGTAATCGTCCTGAAGCCACTTGGGGTTTTTCTCCCCCAAAGGTCTCCCGTCCACCTGCTTGTAGTCTTCGATTAACCCCCGAATCCAGGGCCCCCGATTGGACGAATGGCCCGAATAGGGCGGATTGCCCAGGATGACCAGGATGGGGCGCTGCTTCTTGACCTGGCCTGCCAGACGGGACTCCTGGGCCAGCGAGGCCATGCCGGGCAGGTGCGTCTGTTCCAGCTCCTCCATCTCCAGGGTGTTGGTCAGGTAGAACTGAAAGCGCTCGTCGTCGGCCAGACGGTGCCCCAGCTCCTCCAGGAAGAAGGACATCTTGAGGTGCCCCACCGCGTAGGGGGCCATCATCAGCTCGAAGGCGTAGTAGTTTTTCAGGATGTGCTGGCGGATGAACTCCTCCCGTCCGCCCGTGCCGTATTTGCCCTCGAACTCCCGCACCGCCTCTTGGCAGGCCCGGGCGACGAAGGTCATCGTCCCCGCCGCCGGGTCGAGCAGGGTGACTCCCTTGGAGGCCAGGCCATCGCTGCGACCGAACTTCTCCCGCAACAATTGGTGGAGCGAGCGGACGATGTAGGAGACCACTGGCTCAGGCGTGTAGTAGACCCCGCGCCGCTCGCGCTCCTGGAGGTCGTACTGGGCCAGAAAGGTCTCGTAGAAGTGGACGATGGGATCGCTGCCCTTGCCCTCGCGGTAGAAGCGGTCGAGGATGTCGCCCGCGTCGGCCACGGCCAGCACCTCAGAGATGTCATCCACGACCCATTCGAGCTGCTTGGGGAGATCGCCCAGCGAGATGAACTGGAACACATCCCGCAGGATGCCGATGGTGCGGGGGATGCTGTAGTAGGCCAGGCGGCGATTGAATTGCTTGGAGGGGGGTACCCTGGTGCGGGCGGCGAAGAGGCCATAGGTGATCGTTTGGGCGTAGAGGTCGGCGAAGTCCTCCAGGGTGAGGTTGGCGATCAGGTACGTCTGGAAAGCCTGGTAGAACCCCCGCAGGACGCCCTGCCCTTCGACAAGCTCAGGACGCTGCTCTTGGCGCAGCTCGTCGGCCACCACGTCGCGGAGAAAGCGGGTGCGTTTAGCCAGCTCGACCGCCAGCGACTCCGCCGTGTAGGACCTCGGCAGGGAAAAGGAGCAGAACTGTTCCAGCAGGTTGAAGAGCTCATCGCTCTTTTCCATAGGCGGGACAGCACCCAGTTGGAGGACGCGTGGCCTGGCTGCTAGAACACGATCCGCCAGTTGCCCGTCCCGGTAGAGGCGGAACTCGAAGAGATTGGTGAGGATCAGATTGGGGAACGTCTGGCGATAGCGCTTGAGCTGGTCGGTCGTCTCAACGTAGTCCAGGTTTTCCTCGGTCGGCTTCTTGGCCTCGACGTAGCCGATGATGCGGTCCTGCCCGTTCCACACCCGGAAATCTGGGTTGCCGGCCTCGGTCTTCTTGGGTAGAGTGGTGACGTGAACCTCGCTTCTGTCGGTGGACGCGGCGAACTGCTGCAGGAGCGTTTCCAGACAGGAATAGAAACTCTCCTCCCGTGCGTCCCCCTGGCTGGCGACGTTGGTGATGGATTTGAAGTAGTTGGTTAGTATGGGTTTGATTTTCATGGAGTTTCAATCTGGGGTATTACGGTTAACGTTCAAGGCTGGCGACGGGCAGCCCGTGCATCAGCAGCGAGCTTGGGGTAGCGCACGGGCTTTTCCCTTGCACGGTCACATGCTACCATAACCGACGCGATCCCAGCACCATGCTTCTTGCTGGGTAGGTCGAGACGACCCTTTCCTCCATCCGTCGGCTGGGCAGTTGCCGCCCGTTCGCCAGCCGCGTGTTTGCCGACGCCCCCTTTTTCTTCAGTGGGCTGTTAAGCGTATGGGTCTCTCTCTGCATCCTGGAGCCAACGTATGTCCACCTCAGGATCAATGGATCGAAGTTCCTCAACTACACTGCGTACCGCCCTAATGGCATTTCGAGCATGCCTCTCTGTAACCCAGTCTTCTTCCACTAGATCGCAGATTCTCTTCCTTCGCGTTTTGTAGTGAACAAGTCTGTTTCGGAGCCCAAACAGCTCGCCCAGCAGTTCAAAAGGTTCTCCGCCAGTATTGATCTGCTTTCCGACAAACAGCTTGGGCAGTAGTAGCCATTTGCTGACGGGTCTGAGGCTATCAAGGTGGTTGTCGAAGAATCTCCGAGAGAGTCTCTCGATCCCGTAGTGGTTTATGAACGCTTCCAAAGTAAGCGCGGAGAAAACCACGGATACCATAGCCGCTCGCTGGATGGCTGCATTCTTCTCACAAACGTAATCAACATCCTCATCATCCTTGACAACTCTCTGGTCCCGTTCGGCCACGAGTTGCTCAACCTCGCAATAGTGTCGGTAAGCAATGGAGAAGAAAGACCTGTGGCTTTCCAGTGTGACTTCGGTTTCATCTGGGCTAGTCATGTTCCTGATCTTTCAGTTGTTCGTGCGCCCCGTTCATGAGTCTAAAGGGGTGTCGGCAAACGCCGTAGCACGCCGACCACGCCCGAAGCCGCGCGCGAAATGAAGCCGCCTTTCAACTGGGCCAACCAACTGTGCCAGAAAGCCGCGTACGTGGCGTGGTCGGCGTGCGCGTGTTTCCCGTTCGTGCCTGTTGTACTCGCTACCAAGTCCGCGAGTCTTAGGGAGTTGGACAACGTGATAGGTCGCCCATCCGAAAATCGTTTATTTCCCACCGCTCCCATACAGACAATATATAACGCTTGTAGGCTGTGTTGATTAAGTAGCCTTTGTCCGCTGGTGGGGAAGGAAGTGGAGGAAACGTGACGGTGAACATTCCATCCGCCGATGTCCTCGCGATTTTTTCAGGGAAGATTGGGCGGTCTCCTCCTACTGGGAATATCTTAACCTGTACCTCGCCATCACTCACTGACGTTCCCAAGAGACTCGTGGTTAATCGTCCTGTCACCTTTACCGATTGATTGGAATCTATGCACCAAGTGACCCCTGATACATTGTAGGGTGGCAAGACCAAAAACCCAACTGCGATTACCACGACAACCACTGCACCAATAGTGACACGCTCCCTTGGGCTCAGTGATGGTTGTTGCCTTTTGGCTCGAATCCAGTCCACAACAAAAGGAGTCGCGACACCAATAATCAGCGTAAGAATGCCCTTGATCAGAATATCCATACAAATACCCTCCTTGCTCGCCGCCATGCAACTCAACGTTCACTTACAAGGGCATGACGGCAAACTTATATACTGCGACACAAATGTGTCGCCTAACACAGCCCTGTTCTGTGTTACCCGCCACTTTCGTGTCGTGTAACACGGAAGGCATATTCTCGCTCAACCTCGTTCACGGATCGTTCATCTTCGCCTCCTTACAACTTGAGATTGTCCAGCGGACTTTTGAACCATCCCAATGTAGCTGATGTAGGTCCCCATCTTCCAAATGGACAGAAGTCTTCTCACTCTCTCAGGCGGTATCTTATCCACCCAGCAACATCTTGAGTTGCCGCGCGGTGTCCACAGCCTGGCCCTGCCAGTGGTTGTTGGCGAAGGCTGCCGTCTGCCTGGAAAGCGGATAAGCGGATGGGCAGTCTTGTATCCGATTATCTTTCCCTGTTACGCTTCTTCGTATGCTTTCAGAAAGTCGTCTCGGCGTATACCTGCCTGCGTTAGTATTATGCGTAACGTCGAACCCTTTATCGTGCGATGTTTTGGCATAGTCAAAGGCGTTCGCGTTCCGTCAGGATTCTCTCGCACCATCGAGATATGGTCGCCTTCGCGCACCACGCGAAAGCCCAAGCTCTCAAACGCCTTAATGACTTTTGCTCTGGGTGCGTCAACAGGAAACTTTGCCATCAGACTGCTACTCCTGCTTCAGCGACGAATGCTTCCAAGATAGATGGCTCACTTTCGACAACTTCCTGTCCGAAAGTCTCAATATGAAATCTGATGGCTGACTTCACATCGGCTAAGGCTTCTTCGTAAGTATCTCCTTCGCCTACCACTACCCCTTTCAGTCCCAGTGGATAGGCTACGTAGCCGTCGGGATGCTTCTCCACGATAATCTTGAACTGTCTCACTTTATCTCCTTCCTTTCCATCGCTTATCGATATCGCTAATATACCATGCTTCGGTGAAAGTGTGACTCGACTTCAAGCGGAATGTCGTCAAACTTACGTTTCACGACACAAAAGTGTTGGGAATCACCGCCATTTTACCGTGCTTCCCGCAATACTTGTGTCGGGAATCCAACGGGCAGGATTCCTGTCCCTTCGTACATTCGGTCTCTCGATTGATCAAGGATCGCTCATCGCCCCCTCCTACAACTGCATATTGTTTGCATGTATCTCATCCACCCAGCAACATCTTGAGCTGCCGCGCGGTGTCCACGGCCTGGCCCTGCCAGTGGTTGTTGGCAAAGGCCGCCGTCTGCCTGGAAAGCGGCAACGGATAGAAAGCAGATAAGCGGATGGGCAAACACACCGCTTAAGGCTGGGCAGCAGCATCCCTATGCCATGACCAGTTCTTTCACGTCCACCAGAGGTTGGAAACTGGCAGCCAGCGGGATGCGCAGCCGCGATTCTGGCCGGGAGAAGTGGGCCAGGAAGTCAATAATGGTGAAACCCACTATGTCTTTGGTCTCAGGATCGAGGCGCAGGATGAGATCATCATTGACCTCGGCGTAGTCTGTGTACTCTGGATGCCCCAGTGATACGTACAAAACGTCAGCCTCTTCATCGTAAAGAAATTTCAGTTCTCGGCTCATTTTTTCTTCACCTCACTCGTTTTGGATACGCAGTGATAACGAACTTGTTGGGTGCCAATCGGGCGATTACGAAGATATGGGTATAGTTGTGGGGCAAGTCGTCAAATGCCCTGGAGTACCTGTACTTGTTGGGATCTTCTGCCGCTTGCGTGCGTTTACCCAGGCGGATTGTCTCCAACACCTGGTTAAGTCGGCCAGTCAACTCCCAGTGACCTTCAGTGATATGCTGCCAGCGCTCGTCGGTTAGAACGATCTCGTTGCTCCAGCAGTCTTTGATCACCCACATGAGTTTACAGTTCCTTCTAGCAACAGCTTAAGCTGCCGCGCAGTATCCACCGCTTGCCCCTGCCAGTGGTTGTTGGCGAAGGCCGCCGTCTGCCTGGAAAGCGGCAAAGGATAGAAAGCAGATAAGCAGATGGACAATCTTTTATCCGATTATCCGTTGCCCATCCGTTGCGTTCCTCCCCGGTCCCCCGATGCCAGAAAGCCGCGTGCGTGGCGTGGTCGGCGGGCGAGTGTTCTCCGCTATTCCTCCCAGACATTTGTACTGTCTTCTACCTTTGTAGGAATAGGTAGCTTCGGAATTCCAAAACACTCCAATATCCTGTTGAGCGTCATGATAATCTCATCTCTCTCCTTATCAATTTCTCTTCTAATGTCAGTTCTTTGCGCCATGTCGTTTTTCTCTTGAAGTCTGGTTATGAGATTGCTCGTCCTTTTTAAGCGCGTGGCCACTTCTTGCATCGTTGAATGTAACTTTTCATCTTTGATCTGGGTAATTGGCTCAATTCTTCTCAACTCGGCTCCCTGTCTATCCGTCAAGACACCGGTGTTGAGAGCTTTAAGAGTGAGGTCGATGGCTCGTTTGAAAGGATTCGGATCGGTTTGCCATAGAAACGTTCCTCGAAAGGCGGGACGATTAAAGACGATTTTCATATCTTCGAACAATTTCCTATCTTCTGGATAGAAATTGCCCAGGACTAGTCCAAGCCCTTCTGCGCGCAAAGGAATGACAACTTTCAGAATCGCCGTGGCAACTTGGACTAGCCCACGATCCGTGCTAACTGCAAGTTTATCTGCTAACAGAGGAGAATATCTAGCGACGACCTGCTTGTCAATACCATGCCAGACAGGAAGGATGACCTTTCGTTGAGGATCTTCTAAGGCGGCAAGAGCGTTCAGTTCCCGCTGAGGCCAATCCTTCTCAAAGAATGCTCGGCTCAGAATAACCACTCCATAGTGGGACTCAGCCAGTCCTTGATCTATCTTCGCCCTCAAACTATCCCCCAACTTCAGTTCATTTTCATCCAACCATACTCTTAATCCGTTACTGGCTAGCAGATTACATAAAGGCCGGGCGACAGCCTCTTTGTCTTCACTGGCGTGACTAATGAAAACATCCCATTTCATAAGTGTTTCTCCTCATTGATTTGGCCGCAGCAGTATAGGTCAACTGCTGATTGAGCGGGGTGGCAGACACATCGCTTAAGGCTGGGCAGCAGTATCCCTATGGGAAATGCTTGTAGATGTCCTTTCGGTGCAAGAATCGAACATGTGAAACTCTCATCGTAATCTTCTTCTCCAAACTCGTATTCAGACCACGGCTCTTGGCTTGCCGCGCGTGCCCGCAAACTTACGTTTCACGACAACTGTATCTTACCCCCCAACAACAGCTTAAGCTGCCGCGCCGTGTCCTTTGCCTGCTCCTGCCAGTGGTTGTTGGCGAAGGCTGCCCGTCTGCCTGGAAAAACGGCAACGGATACAAAGCGGATAAGCGGATGGTCAGTCTTGTATCCGATTATCCGTTGCCCATCCGTTGCGGTCATGCGCGGTCCCCCAGGCTGGCGACGTCGGTGATGGCTTTGAAGTAGTCCGTACATCATTTCTTCTTGTTTGCAAGTTTCCTGAACCTATGTCTTCCTGGTTCGACAACGACAAAGGCACTCATCAACTCGACTTCAGAGTGTTCCTTCAAGACCCTGGCAAGTTCTTGATGTACAACGTTCTGCGTCGAGGGTAGCATACGAAGATAGATGACGCCTGCGCCCAAATCCTGAACAAAAACAAGTCCGCCAAAGTCTCTGTCCCGCGTAACAAAGATTCGGCCTTGTTCGTCGGCTATTTTGAGCAAATCCGAATCGTATGCCCGCGAGAGACCGATCTTGGCCACGGGGACAACATCGTGCCCCAAATCGCTCAGGAAGCGTGCAGTGCTTGCATAAACGTCGTGATCCAGGAGGAATTTCATGCTGGTACCGCTACGATGTGAATATCTTCGGCTGCCACGACTTCCATCGCATATTGAATGCAGGCGCGAATATCCTCGACTTGGAGATCGGGATAATAGTTCTGGATGATTTTCTCGAAGGGTATGCCTTCTCTGACCAACTCGAGTACGCTTTGCACTGGAATACGCGTGCCTGCAACACAAGGTTTCCCAAAGTGGATGTTGGGATTAACTTCAATCCTTTCTCTCATCTTTTCACCTCACGTTCATTTGCTTAGTGATGATCTCCGAATATACAGCGGCGTGCCCGCGAACTTGCGTTTCACGACAACTGTATCTTACCCACCCAACAACAGCTTGAGCTGCCGCGCGGTACCCACCGCCTGGCCCTGCCAGTGGTTGTTGGTGAAGGCCGCCGCGCCTTGCCTTGATTAGATGTCATCAGCCCGTTCTGATCCTAACTCGCCCGGCTTCCACGATTGCCAGTTTACCAGGCATCTGAGCGACGAGGTCCTCCTGTTGCAGAAAGCTCTCCAATAGATTGAGGATGAAGGAGGCCGTTGCTGTTCGTGGAAGCTTGAGAACTACTAGTCCGGCGTACTCCTGTGGCGGGTAGTTGCGAATGTCTGAAAAATCGAAATCACCCGTCACCAGGCACAGACCGTCGCTCTGAGCATAAGCTGCAATCTGAGCATCCTTTGTTCCGCGAAGACCGATGTCGCGTACGTCAACCGCCTCGTATTCATATCGCCTCAGCAGATCTCCCGTTGAGCGAGGAAGGTCCTCATCAACTAGAAAGCGCATAGCCTTATCCTGCTGGCACTGGCAGCGGATGAAATTCCTCTGCCTCGATCAACTCGGTGGCGTAGTTGAGAGCGGCCCAAATATCCTCTTCGGTCACTTCATACTCTCGCATGATCTGTTCCCTTGTCATACCGCCAGCAAGCCCGCCGACGATGCGTGTGATGGGAACCCGCGTCCCATGGATCACTGGTTTGCCATGCTGTATCTCGGGGTCTATGATAACTCGTTCATTCATCCTTGTTCCTCTCCTCTCGTGTATTATCTCATCCACCCAACAACATCTTGAGCTGCCGTGCGGTGTCTACTGCCTGGCCCTGCCAGTGGCAATGGATAGAAAGCGGACTTCGTCGTGAACTCAGTCGAACGATAAGCGGATGGGCAGACACAACTTGCCGCACTAAGCGAATTCAAAGACAGGGACTTGAATCACACGCTTGGGTGTCTTTTGTTCCCAAACCATTTCTTGCAGGCGCTCTACCGTGTCGGGGGAGAATAACTGCTTGCCTGTTTCTAGATTCACCCGTGCGGGAACGTTCTCAATGACGATTAGTTCACCGTTCACCTCAAGGGTATAAGTGACTTTTCGCTCCACTGTTTGCTCAATCATCAATATACTTTGCTTATTTTTCCTTTGTCATGCCGCCAGCCAGCCCGCCGACAATGCGCGTGAGTAGCCCGTTAGCATGGCTTTCGTGGCGTGGTCGGCGTGCGGGTGTTCTCCGCTCGTGCATGTGGTATGTTCTTGCGTTTATGCTCCGTGCTTTTTCGCGCTAGTCTTCTGCTGGGTAGGAATGAGCTGAATCAAAGAGCGCAACGTCGCGTTGACAGAATCCGAGTCTGGAAAATATTCCCGGACATCTGGCTCTAGAATGACCGCGCCTTCCGCAGGTTTCACCTCTTTGACAAGGCTTGTACCATCTGCTTTATGAATGGTAATTGTGTACCCGCCCTGCATGGCTCGGTAGTGTTTGCCGCGCACTCCATCCGTGAAATCATATTCAGCGCGCATAGTGTCATCCTCTCTTGTCTGTATGGCTTTAGTCATTACCTTCTTCATAAATAGCGCCTCCGTTCCGTTGGGGTTGCCTTACGACAACTGATAATCCGTATATTCGCCCCGCGTTCCGTATAGGACACTACCAGTATGCGACCTTTATCAGAAGTACCGATGTCAATATATCGCTCCTCGTCTACGGAATGGTCAGGGTCAGGTATGGTGATTGAAAATGGGTCACTGAAAACCGTTGTGCCTTCATCGAAACTGACCTTGTGCCATTTGAGGTTTGCTTTGGCTTTTTCTTCGTCCCACTCAAAGTTGGGTTTCATTGCGATTGCCTCTCAATGATCATGCTTTCTGTTTGCGGCGTGGACGACCCGACTTCCAACTGCAAATTGCACCGGTCCGGCCGGCTCACTCGGCATCAATGCCCTCCCACAGTTCAGATACCGGCTTTGTGTCACCTGCCAGTGTTTCTTTCCAACCCTGCCGGAAGCTGGCCTTGGCAGGCTTCAGGGTAACACTTTCACGAAACAGGCGGACAATCTCTAGCAGGATGGGCAGATATTCTTCGGGCGTCTCCCCGATTTCGCGGACAAGTTGTTCTGCGTAAGCTGGAACTTGTGTAGCCATAGTTACATCTCCTTCATCCTTCCACCCCTTCCAATATCCAATACCTAATATCCGATACCTCGTCCCCCCAGCAACATCTTAAGCTGCCGCGCGGTATCCACTGCCTGGCCCTGCCAGTGGTTGTTGGCAAAGGCGAAGGTCATCTCTGCCTGCTCGTCTAACTTCTTGATCTTGGGCACCCACTCGGCGAGCTCCTCGGTGGTGTAGGTGTAATCGTAGCGCTCCCAGGCCTCGTCGTGACGCCACCACTTGGCGGCGTTGCGACCATGAAAGCGCACGTAGGCTATTGGGCCGGTGGCCTCAGCGATGGGGGGAATCAGGCTCTCGAAGCGCGGCTGATCCACGCAGCAGAAACCGAAACTTAACTCGCGCAGCAGATCGAAGACCTCTGGCTTGATCCACTCCCTGTTGCGGAACTCCACCACCACGGGCAGATCGCCCATCCGCTCGCGGAAAAGGCGCAGATACTCTTGGCTCTGTTCGTTGTTGTGGAAGGAGTAAGGAAATTGAGCCAGGACGCAGCCGAACTTGTCGGCTTCCTGGAGGGGCTTCAACGCCGCACAGAACTGGGC
>Ga0265595_1001411_pt1 | contig 18482 bp, 16 predicted proteins | sample saktaG_15_FD_190148 | JGI IMG/M metagenome (GOLD analysis project Ga0265595, IMG submission 190148) | Saline water microbial communities from Sakinaw Lake, British Columbia, Canada - sak_2013_06_06_50m | ecosystem: Environmental > Aquatic > Non-marine Saline and Alkaline > Saline ... | reverse complement strand
TCTCAAACCAGTGGCCCAGAAGCATCACATCTATCAGAGTAGCAAGCTCCCAGAAAAAAAACTTTCCCTTAAGACCGAAAACCACAGCTGAACTATAAAAATAGGCTACTGATGTAGCTAAGGCGATTAAAGTCATCATTCCTGGCTGTTTCTTCCTGGACTCATCAAAAAAACCTTTCAGAAAGGGCCGACCGCCGTAGAAGAATATAAAACTGGAAAGAGCAAAAAGAATATATTTTTCTCCGGGAATACCAAACCTAAAATTTAATAACTGTTGGATTAAGGGAGACAATAAAAGAATGGGTATGGTAACTAAGGCTGATATGATAAATCTTTTTTTAAAATCTAATACCATTTGCTGGTGATGATCAGCATGGTCATGATTCATATGCTCTTTATGCTGGTTATGCATAGGTGTTTCGTTTTTTTCTATCTTTTCAAGAGTTACCTTGCACATATCACATTTTCCCGGAACAGCATACTCCATTTTACATTTTGGACATTTATATCTGGTCATTTTACTTCCTCCATAGATAAAGATTAAAAACCAAATTAAAAGAGAAGTATCTTTTGATATAGTGATATAGTGACAGCTCCGGATGACATTCTATTACATTTTATAAGTTTAAATTTGTCCTTTTTTATCAAACTTAATAGCCCCTTGTTCTGTATGTAGTTTTTAAAATTTCTATCATGCTCTCCCCCGGCTATTCTTTCAATTATGCTTACTAATATTTTACCAAATTTAGTCGTTTCATTATCAAAAACATAATCAACAACCAGCATAAGTCCATCTTTTTTTATAATTCTATAGGCTTCATTCATTAGAGCTTGTTGGGTATTCCTATCTTTTTCGTGTATTGCAAAACTTAAAATTACTACATCAAACGACGCATCATCAAAATTTGTATTTGTTGCATCCTCTTTATAAATCTTGATAGAGGAATTACCTCTTTTTGCAATTTCTAACATTGAATCAGATATGTCGAGGCAAGAAAGGTTGCTAAATCCGTTCTTTGAAAGTAACTTGATCTGATTCCCGGTGCCGCAACATAAATCTAAAATTATTTTCTCTTTGTATTTCAAAAGTTCATTCATTACCGCAATTCTTATTGGCTTAAGAGCTAAATAAAAAATAGGGTCATATATCTTTGCTATAAAACCATTATTACTTTTCATTTTACTTCTTCCCATCATTCTCTTACTCTCTATTTTTTACCGTTTCCCCCGTCCACACCCTCTTCAAATAGATTTTGCCAGAGCTTCAAAACCGGCAACAATATCCAGTAATTCTTCGGTAATTGCATTTTGCCGCTGGCGGTTAAATTGAGCATTCAGATTATCCAAACGTTCCTCGATGTTCTCTTCGGCTTTTTGCATAGCTGTTAAACGGCTGGCGTTCTCACTGGCCATCGACTCGATAAAACCTCTATATAAGGAAATGTAAAAAAATTGATGGATGAAGGAATAGAGCAGCTGTTCCCAGGGAAGGGTATATGATGGGAAATTGCGGGAAGGCCATTTTCTTAAAGTTAACTCCCGTAACCATTCCTGGTCCAGGGGGAATAGATGAAATTGAAAGGGCTCAAAGATTACTCCTCTTTTCAGCTTATTATAAAACAAATAAATATCGTCTATTTTTTCCCGAAACCGCCATGACTCCACCAATACCAACAATTCTTGAATAGCGCTATTCAGGTTATACCTGGATTCAGGAAAATTAATCCTGGCTGCCGGTTGGTAGCCAATTTCTTTTAACTGTTCTTCGACTCTCTCTCCGGTAACCGCTATTTTTAATTGAGCATAATCGAAAGTGCTATCTTTCTCCCACTCCATAAAGGAATTAGCAACCATGACATTAAATTTACCGGCCATTCCTCTTTGCGAACCAAAGATAATAACTCCCATTCGTCTTTCATTTTTCAATATCGGTTTTTTTAATATTTCCGGTTTTTCCTTTAACAATGCTTGAAAACCCATCTCAATGGATTGATGATAGTCGGTAATGGCCTCTACGGCTCGAGCATGATAATGAATATTCACTGCCGCCAATGCTTTCATGGTTTTGACTACAGAATATAAATCCTGGGCACTTTCAATTTTTCTCTGAATGGCTTCCAGCATCTGCATTTGCCTGGTTTTCCTCTCTCTTTAGGATGGATGTTTCCACAAAATCAAGAATCCTTTTTACTTCATCACTATCCAGTTTTTTGTTATTCATCACTTTCTCTTCTAATTGGGGAAATCTGTCTTCCAAATTCTTTTTTATTTCTATTATCTTTTTTTTAATATCCTCAACCGAAACCCCATCCCATAACCCCTGGTTTACCATAAGCAGAATGGTTATTTGTTCCATGACTGAGTAGGGAGCGTATTGATTCTGTTTTAAAATCTCTCTTATTCTTTTTCCTCTTTCCAAGATTTTTATGGTACTTTCATCTAACTGAGTCCCGAATCGGGAAAAGATTTCCAGTTCTTGAAATTGAGAATATGTTAAACGCAGGCTGCCCACCACTTCTTGATAGGAAGCTAATTGCGTTTTCCCTCCTACCCGAGATACTGACTTCCCCACATCAACGGCCGGCAACAGCCCTCCCTGGAATAATTGAGGGGAAAGATAAATTTGACCATCGGTAATGGAAATAAGATTGGTAGGAATGTAAGCTGATAAATTTTGTGCCTGGGTTTCGATAATGGGCAAGGCAGTTAAGGAACCGCCACCTTTTTCTTTCTTTAAATGAGTCGCTCTTTCCAAGAGGCGGGAATGGATATAAAAAATATCTCCGGGATAGGCTTCCCGGGCAGGCGGTCTTCTTAATAAAAGCGACAACTCCCGGTAAGAGCGAGCATGATGGGTTAAATCATCATAGATGACTAAAACATCTTTCCCTCTTTCCATAAAATATTCACCGATACTGGTCGCCGCATAAGGGGCAATATAATTCAAGCCGGGTGTATCTTCTCCTGATGCCACCATGACCAGGCTATATGCCATGGCTCCTGACTTTTTAAGTTGAGCAATCACTCTGGCCACGGAAGATAGTTTTTGACCGATAGCACAATAAATACAAATAACTTCTTTATCTTTTTGATTAATCATGGTGTCCACGGCAATCGCTGTTTTCCCGGTCTGTCGGTCTCCCAGGATAAGCTCCCGCTGCCCCCGGCCAATAGGTACCAGGGCATCGACGACTAAAATGCCCGTCTGCAAAGGAACATAGACCGGTTCTCTATCCATAATGGGAGGAGATTCACGCTCAATGGGATATCTCTCTATGGTCCTTAAAGTGCCTAAACCATCCAGGGGACGGCTCACCGGGTCAATGACCCTTCCCAACAATGATTCGCCAACCGGAACATCCATGACCTGGTTGGTTCTTCTCACTTCATCTCCGGCCTTAATCCCCTTCGCATCATCAAGCAACACAATATCTACCTTGCCCGGTTCCAGATTAAAGATTATTCCCCGCTGACGGTCTTTAAAAATAACGATTTCCCCTGCCTTTACTTCCGGTAACCCTTTTGCGGTGACAATACCTTTACCTACCGCGGATACAATCCCAATTTCCTGTACATATAAGGATGCTTTCTGTTGTTTGATAACGCGATTCATACTGGAAAAAGTCATTTTTAAATTTTTTTCTAAAGATAAAGTATCTATCTCTTTCGTTGTATTATCCATCAATACCCCCACATGAACATAAATGACATCCTAATCCATCCAAATCAGATTAGTTTTCTTTCTTTTCAACATCCGATTCTTGAAAACTGAATTCAGTAAAAGCTTTCTTCAATTGTTCTTCCAATCCATCTAAATAGTTTTCAATGTTCCAGGAAATTTTCTTGCCCTCTGTTCGCGTTTCAATGCCGCAAATCAATTTAGGAGAAACCTTAAAATTGATTTCAACCTTATCGCCAATTATCTTTTCCAATATTTTCCTGATCTCGGATTCTTTTTCGCGGGTCAGCTGAAAACTGCTATCCACCCATATCTTCCGCTCATCCTTATCGATAAACCGGATAAAATCATCTTTTTCCTCTTTGCTTAACTTACCCAACTGGATCAAAAAATTTTCAATCAGCTGGTTTTCTAATTTTTCACCGGCTAAATCAGATAAAACCTTTCTGCTAATCTGACACACCTGCTCACAGGATAAATGGCGAAGGTCTCTTAAAAAAGCGGTGCGTTGTTTTAATATCGCCTCTCTCCAATTTTTTTGCTCTTCATCAATCTTACTTCTGGCATCCTTTACCAATTCTTCCCGCTTCTTTTGGGCATCCTTCTTGGCTTGAGCAAGCATTTCATTCCATTTTTCCTGCAGTTCTTCTCTTATCCTTTGTTGTTCATCCAATTCTTTTTGGGCTGTCTCTTTTGCTGTTTTAGCATCTTGCATCTGGTCGGTGATTTGCTTTTCCCGCTCATCCATAATCTGAATAATCCGATTAAATAAAAATCGTTTCAAGAGATAGATCAGGATTAAAAAATTAATAATCTGGGCAATGATAGTAAATGAATCTAAAAGCATATTAACCCCCCTAATGAGTTAAGACATAATTCCAGAAAGGATTGGCAAAAATAAGAATGACTGAAATGACCAAACAGTAGATTGCCGTCGATTCAACCATGGCCAACCCCACAAATAATGTTCTGGTAATGGTATTGGCCTCGTCCGGCTGTTGAGCAATCGCTCCCAATGCCCGGGCCAGGGCCATCCCTTCTCCTATAGCGGGACCTATCGAACCAATGGCAATGGTGATTCCCGCAGTAATAATAGAAACCGCACCGATAATATCAATACTACTCATTTTCTTTACTCCCTTCCTTTTGTTCTATCTGTTCCGGCTTATTTTCTACCCGTGTTGCCGAGGCAATATAAACTGTAGCCAGCACGGTAAAGATATAAGCCTGTATTTGACCAATTAATAATCCTAAAACCTGCATCACAATAGGTATAAACAAGGGGGTGATGATCAATAAAACCGCCACAATCAATGAGCCGCTCATCACATTCCCAAATAATCGGACCGCCAGGGCCAGCGTGCGGGAAAAATCGCCAATCACATTAAAAGGCGCCATGAAAATAGAAGGCTCCAGGTAATGTTTAAAATAAGCCAGCGCCCCTTTTTTAGCAATGCCAAAAATGGGTATGGCAAAAAATACGCAAATGGCCAGCGCACTGGTAGTGGACAATGAACCGGTCGGAGGTTGATAACCGGGGATAATAGCCAGCAGGTTGGATACCGAAATAAATAAAAATAGGGTGCCTAAAAAAGGAATAAAAGGGTCTGGATTCTGCTGGGTAATTTCTTTCACCTGCTGCCGTATGTAACCGACAATCACTTCCAAAAAATTTTGCCAGCGACTGATTTTAGGACCAATGGTCAAATTTCTGGTGGCCAGCCAGCTGATTATAATAAGTATGAGCATGACTACCCAGGTAAAAAGAATCGTGGCATTAAGATGGATTCCATTCCACTTAAAATAAATGATTGCATCCGGACTTATTTCCATTTTTAATTCCCCATCCCCTATTAAAATATGATTACTTTATATCTTTTTTTGGTTTCCCAATCGTTCTACTTAAAAAAATACGAGCAATAATAAATCCCACTAACAGGATTAAAATATTTCCCCAATCACCCTGACGGGCAATATAAATTAATACAAAAAACACGGCAGCTATTCTTAAAATATAACTTCCCAGGGTTAATATAATCGGCGAACGAGCCTGATTCATATTTTTAATAGTCAGCCATAAACCACCAAAATAAAATAGTCCTAACCCCAGGCCGATGAACAAATATAATAGGCTGTAAACACTAAGACTCATTCTTCGTTTTCCTCTTCAATCGATTTTCGTTCTTTTTCCACCCAGTACCAGGCATTGAGACAGCCAAGAATAATCCCCAAAAAAAGAAAAGTCAAGGTCCAGGAAATATGACCCGGCCACTTCTTATCAGCCCAAATACCCACTGCAATACCAATCACGGTAGGTACCATCACTGACCAGCCAATCACCCCGAACGAACCCATACCGAACCAGATAGCCTGATATTTCTTGTCTCGGGCTCTTAATTTCCGTTTTTCTTTTTTCTCGATTTTCCTGAGAAAACCCTGCTTTATATCTTTTGATTTATTCTTGCTATCCATTTATCCATGAGTCTCCAAATTCAAAAAACTTCTGACAAAATCTGCTTCTAATTTACTTAAAGCAGTCTGGGCATCTTTTTCTTTCTCGTCTGTCTTTATAAATATTTCTTCCACCCGATTTTTCAGCTCTCCCAAATCTTCTCCTTCTATGGCATTCCTGGTGGAAATAATAACTTTTTCTCCATATTTAACCAGAATTCCTTCATCGATGGCTAAAACAACATCTTTCCCCTCAGAAGTCGTTAGCATCAATATCCCCGGCGTTAAGGAAGTGGTAAAATCAACATGTTTGGGCAGCAGGCAAAACCATCCGTTTTCTGCTTCTGCGGTTATTTTTTTGACTTCCTTTTTTAAAAATGTCTTCCCCGGTAACAATATCTTTAAATCAATCATTTTTATCTTCTTTTTTATCTTCTTCTTTCACTTCTTCTATCGAACCAATCATATAAAGTGATTGCTCGGAATAACTGGCAAATTCGTCATTTAAAATTTTCTCACATCCGTCTAATGATTCGGGTAAACTAACCCGGCGGCCCTTATTGCCGATAAACTGTTCTGTGGTGGCAAAGGGCTGGGTTAAAAACTTTTCCAGGCGCCGGGCACGATTGACCGTTCTCTGGTCTTCTTTGGATAATTCCTCCAAACCCAGCATGGCGATAATATCCTTTAATTCCTCATATTCAGATAAATTCTGTTTAACCTCCCGGGCTATCTGGTAATGCCTCTGACCAACGGTCAAAGGTGAAAGCATATTGGAGGCAGATTTTAAGGGGTCTACCGCCGGATACAATCCCTGGCTGGCTCGCTGTCGGGAAAGCACCACTGAAGCAGAAAGATGACTAAAAGTATGCACTGCTGCCGGGTCGGTAAAATCATCAGCCGGTACATAAACCGCCTGGATCGAGGTGATGGACCCGGTGGGGGAATTACAAATTCTCTCCTCAAGGTCAGCAATCTCACTGGCCATGGTGGGTTGATACCCTACCCGGGAAGGCAATTCGCCTAAAAGACCGGAAACCTCAGCCCCGGCCTGAACAAAGCGGAATATATTATCAATTAACAAAAGAACGTCCTGCTTGACTTCATCACGGAAGTATTCTGCCATGGTCAAAGCAGCATGTCCTACTCTAAACCGGGCGCCGGGTTGTTCGTTCATCTGGGCAAACATCAAGACCGCCTTTTTCAGGACACCCGTTTCTTTCATTTCCCGATACAATTCTTCTCCTTCTCTGGAACGCTCGCCGATTCCGCAAAAGAGGCTCACCCCTTCGTGTTCCAAAGCCATATTGTGAATCATCTCCATAATCAGAACCGTCTTGCCGACTCCGGCACCGCCAAATAAACCGGCTTTTCCACCTTTTTCCAAAGGAGCCAGAACGTCAATCACCTTTATCCCGGTCTCATAAATATCTGTCGCCGTAGCCCGTTCGGCAAGAGGAAGAGATTTTTGATATATGGGTACTAATTTTTCAGGGGTTAAAACATCTCCCCCATCAATCGGTTCTCCAAAAACATTAAACATTCTCCCCAATAGTCCACTCCCCACGGGCACTTGCAAGGGATGTCCCATGTCAATGATTTCATCTCCCCTTTTTAGCCCTTGAGTAGGCGTTAAGGCAACACCTCTCACCGTCGTGGCATCCAGATGAAGGGTTACCTCGATAATCGCATCGCTCGATTTCAACTGGTAATTTATCTTGGGAAGGAACTGCGGGAAAAAAGCATCAACCACACTTCCCCGAATTGCTCTTATTTGTCCTCTGTTCATTTTCTGATTATCCATTCGGATATCTCCACTCATCGCTCTTTATCTATTTAGGTTTTAATTTATTTCTGCTTTTTTCTTTTTTCTGATTATTTCTTGTAGCACGGGTAAATGAATTAATTTTAATTATACTATTTCTTTATAAGGTTGTACAACTTGAATTGTGGCTGGGTGGGGTATGGGATAAAATTTTGAAAATATATGGAATAAACGAGAGGGTAGATCTTTGTAATTCTATCTCCTGCAATATTCTAATCATTTGCGAAGACATCGGGAACCTGAACTTATCAGACCCCTTATGAAAAGTTATAAAAAGTTACCGAATTATTGAGATATTACAATAGTCCTATTGACATTGGAATAGTATTAAGGATAACTTTCTGTTAGGTTTCCTTTCTAAGTTTTTGAGGGTTATCTTTAGTACATCGCCAACTGTAAGCTCTATGTAGAATCAACTTGGTTATTTCTGTAAAAGCCATGACTGCTTCGACTTTAAATTTCTCTGGCATGTGGTCATCTTTATCTGAAATTTTATAAGTGGCAGCTCTCTGTTTAGAATCTAATTCGGTTATATTTATAAGCATGTGCTTATCTGAAAGATGGATATACCCAGAGGTATTCTCATAAACACTCTTAATCCACTTATATTCTTTGCTAAATTCATCAACAAGAAAACAATCTTTCATTTTCTTTCCTTCTTTCGTCTTTATGTTCCTTATGTGTTCTCCAGATAAGATTTTTACAGCAAATTTCTGGGGATTGCTAACTAGCCAACCTGCTGCATACCTCAGAAAATTATCGAGCTGTATTCTAATAAGTGGGGCTGCTGCTACAAAGTTACCCTTTCTCATCAGCGTAATAAACCCAGAAGTCAACGACATTGAACGGTTAAGTACTGCGAAGGAAAGTATATCAAATGGGTAAAAAGCCCCTCCAAATGCTTTCCCAATAGCATTACCTTGTTCTAAATGTTCATAATTTAATTTCTCTAAATTGTCTAAAAGTTGAATTATCATTGAATTATAAACCACCCTATATTTACTACTCTCCTATCACGTTATATTTATTATACAAATCTTGTAAAAAATAATAACCGTTTTCTCCGTATATAATTGCTACTTTATTTGCACTGACCTCTTGCTTTATGTCATATAATTTTTGAACAATTTTTTTAATATCTTCTTCATCAGGAGGATATAATTCTACCTTATCAGCCATTTCTATTAGAATAATCCCTATTTTTTGTGGTGTTTTTTCTGTATGCACTAATAGGCCTTTTAAGAAAGAATAAATATCTGGTTTCAAATAAATATATTTAACTGATAATCTTATCCAATCAAAGATATCATCATCTATTTCATCCACCAGTGATAACCAATTTATTAATTTAACAATAACTTCTTGATATTTTGGATTAACCAATTCATTTTTTAATAGAGCAATCATCTTTCTCCAAAGCAGTTTGATTTTTTTCTTTTTTTCGATAGAAAGGCTATCCTTTTTATTTCCTATAAAACTAATAACTTCTTCTAAGTGTGCTATCTTTTTGTTTTCAATTAATTTACAGATTATACTATTACTATCTCCCAATTCCTCCCATCCTTCAAGGTAAGCAAGACAGATATGTTGAACAAAATGTTTTTCACTAAATTCTTCTTCAAAATCTGTAACGATACCTTTTAATAAATGATTATCTTGTTTAAAAAGTATATAAAATTCTCTATAAATAGTTGTAGAATAAAATAAATAACTTGAAAATCCTACTTCCCATAATTGTTGAATTTCTTTATTAAATATCTTATTAAAATTAATTGTTGTCCATTCTTTGTCAAGATAATAGATGCTTGGTAAATATTTTCCAACCACTACCCCAAGCTCAATGGGAGGATTACCCTTTCGAGTTAGCATTTTATTAAAATACATTTTTATTTTTTTAGGCCATCTCTCTGTATTTTTACTTTTGTTTTTCTCGGCATATCTATATGAATAATGAATTATAGCAGATAATAATTGTCCTAGATTTGAATTTATTGCTTTGTTAACAATATTATCTGCATTATATATTTTAGGTTCTATTTTAGATGCAAGTTTTAATAATATTTTTTCGATTTTTGGAAGAAACTTGAGATTATTAACGTTTTTATCATCTTTGGTTGCCTCTTTAATAATTTCAAGTATTTCGGTAATTATCCATTCTCGATAATTATGTTTTCTTTTTTGGTATTCTTCTTTCCAAAAATAATCTTGGGCAATTAATTGCTCTATAAATTTAAATACTTTTTTCCAATCAGATATTTTGTTTTCTCTACAACCTCTTGTTATACCTGATAAAATATCGCTTTGGTAAACCTGAAAAATTTTTAAAAAAGGATTTAAATCATCGACAAACTTTTCAGGTTGTTCACATACGCACTCTCTAAGCGTATTAGACAAACCGCTAATGGAGGGACTTTTCCATTTTCCGTCTTCCTTAAATTCAATAAGATAATCTGCAATTTCTCTATTTGTTTTTTCTAATAACTTTATTTTGGGTATTGGACTTTTATCTCCTTGCCAGTCTTCAAACCAACAATCAATACCAGGATGAACAATTTCTTTAGGATTTATATCATTATATTTATTATATTTTTCTAATACTTTTTTATTTTTGGTTTCAAGAAGACCGGTAAGCCATTCCTTTTTCCTCAATGCTATAAATTTTTTAATATCTTCTTGGTTATCCTTGAAATGCTCGTGCTTCACGCCAAAAGAAATATAACTTGCTTTTTCGATCCAATTAATTATCTTTTCTAATTGTTTATCAGTAAACAAGTGGCAATTATCTTTAAAAAGATTATATAATTCATGTTTCAACTCTCCTTTGTTTATAGCATTCCGATTAATTTTCCAAAAAATATCATTTAATTTCTGATAATTTTTATCTATAGTATAAATTGCGATACGATTAAATATTGGTGATTTTTCAGTGAGGAATTGTTCAACCTTTTCCCTAATTTTATCCATTTCTAACAATAAAAACATGTCTCTTATAAAATGAACTATTTGGCATTCATAATCTTCCTTTGTGGAAGATTGGGCATTGTCTTCAATCGTATAAATCGAAAATCTATTATTAAAATCAGAATAATCATGTTTAATAAGATATTTTATTTTATTTATAGCTACTTCTACTGCTTCTACACCACAAAGCGCAGCAATCCCTGTTGTATTCTTTTTTATAAGTTCTTTTAGATGATATTCTTCCATTAGAGGAGTATATTTATTTTCTTTTTCCTGAAAACTAAAAATTATTTCCAATAAATACAGAAGGCATTCCTTATTTTTGTCTTTAATTAATTTTGGTATAAAATATTCCACTATTTCTGATTGTAAAAGCGAACTGCTCCAGTTTGTTTGTAAAGCTAATTTTATAAAATCTATATGTTGTTTCTCTATTTTTTCTTTCGGAAAAGTACGAATAATCCTTACCATAATAAAATCAGTTTTATGATTATCTATTTTTCTACCATTTTCATCTCTATAATTTATAATTGAATTTACAATTTCTACCAAGGTATCTGTTATTTTTTCATCAAAGTTTCGTAAATTATCATCAGTTACTTTCCTTAAATAATTCAATATATGCCAATAAGGCGTAACATGATAATTTTTTTGAGAATCGTTATAGGATGTAGGATTATTTTCTGGATTAAAATAACCTTTTTCTTTTAAAGGTTCTAACCAGTATTTTGATTTTACATTTTTAAAAAAATAATATGATACAGCTTTTGATTTTAATAAATTAGGTAATACTTGAATCATTCTTTTTGAAGGTTTTTCATATTTTATAATACGATCAACTCTGTTTAGTAAATTATAGAAATTACCTACTAAAACAAGAAGAATTTTTTCAAAATCTTTCCAAATTTCTTCGCCAATATATTCACCTCTAGGTTCTTCCCATGCACCTTGGCGGTGAGCATATTTGTGAAATTTTTTAGAAACTTTGAACCATTCTCTTGCAAAATAATCTTCCTTATCTACTCCCAATGCTTCGCAAATAGATTCAATATGACTTTTTTGTTCTACAATTAACTGCTCGCACATCTCACATTTTTTTACATCTCTTTTCCCTTCTGACAGAATATCTCTTATCCCACCTTCAATTTCTCTAGCAATATGTGAAAGTAAATAAGACTTGGTTTTTAATTCTTTATTTTTATATATTTTTACTCCATCAAAATAAAAAGATGCAATTTCGTTTCCTATACTTTTAAGTCCATTGTATATATCTATTTGCTCTGGATTAAGTAGAGTTTTATCATTTAAAATTATCTTCATGTCATTTTTTTTCATTTCTGATAATTTTCCTCGCTAAAGCTATTAATTTTTTCATTAATTAAATGCATCTAATTCTCAGGGAAAAGTACTTAATTTAAATGGAGACACTGTAGATTCAAGTTACTAATGCAACAATTTACTAAAAACCTCATGTGGCGTTAAAAATTCTAAAGTTTTCCGTGGTCGGTCATTTAACATATCTTGTGCTTTCTTGATACTTTTAAGTGGAACTTTGGAAAAATCCGTACCTTTTGTGTAGAATTGCGGGGTCTATAATTAAAAAAACATTCTGTAGCTATAGAATAATCTGAAAGGTGAGGATAGTCAAATAACTTTCTTTATGCAAGAATAAACTATATGGCCAGAGGAGCATTTGTGGCTTCCGGGGTCTGTCAAAAGACTAGATCTTTGTGACTCGACCTGAACTGCCGGATGTTCCTCTGCCTCTTGTCTAGTCCAATGGGAAGATGCCTATAAAAAGTGGCTATTGTAGACGGGATAACAGATAGAGGCAAGGCCATAAACCCATAAGGAGGAAAGAAAGATGAAAAGACTATCCGGAGGAATCGATGTGGGGAGTGAATCACACCACATTACCATCTTAGATGACGAAGACCATATCCTGTTCAACCAGAAGGTAGCTCATCAGCTTAGTGAATTTGCTGAAAGTATAAAGCTATTTAAGCAGATAGAAAAACAAGAAGGAGGAAAGATTTCCTTCGCCTTAGAGGGAAAGAACGGCTATAGTGCTCCACTTGATAAGATCCTACTTAATCAAGGATTTACCCTCTACAATGTAGATAACTTCAAATTAAAAAGGTTTAGAGAGGCCTTTGCCGGTGAATGGAGAGATGATGAAAGAGATGCTCTGATGCTCTCTAAGATGTTGAAATTAAAAGAGCATATAAATAGCCCAAGGGAAAAGGTATTTATCAAAATAGAGAAACCTTCTCTTCTAACCGAAAGCCTGAAACTCCTCTCCCGCCACCAGCAGACTCTGATTGATGAGAGGGTAAGACTTACTAACCGGTTAGGAAAAAAATTACTGGAAGTATGTCCCCAGATATTAGAATTGGGTAAACTAAAGAATAAAAAGATCATAGCTATTTTAACCAAGTATCCTGATTTTTCTAAGTATAAAAGGATTCCCCTTTGCTCTCTATTAAAGATAAAGGGGATAGGGAAAAAAGGAGCTTTCTTCTTGCTTAAAAGGTTAAATAATATAGAGTATATGCCTGGTCTAACCGATATATACCAAACGATCATCTTATCTTATGCCCAACGTATCTTAGAGTTACAAAAAGAGATTGAGGATTTAGATAAAAAATTAGATGAAATAGGAGAAGAGAGTAAAGAGGTTAAACATTTAAAGACTATCCCCGGAGTTGCCACCAAACTAGCCAGCAGATTAAGCGGAGAGATCGGAGATATCGACCGTTTCCCTTCTGAAAAACAGTTGGCTGTCTACTGTGGGGTAGCCTGTGTAGATAATAATTCAGGTAAGGTAACTAAAGCCAGAGCGGTGTATAAGGCCAATAAAATATGTAAACACACTTTAATTACTATGGCCGGAGGTAGTATTCGTTTTAGCTTCCAGTGCAGGGATTATTATCTAAAAAAACGGGCGGAAGGAAAAAGTCATAATCATACTCTTCGCTGCCTGGCCCGGCAATTAATTAGAGTAATATATAAAATGTTAACTGAAGATAGGGATTATATTGTTAGAAAAGAATTAAGGAAAGTGGCATAAAAAAGTTTAACATTATCTTGATTTTTCAGATGGGAAGTTCAGGTCTTGAAATATCACTTTTTTTCTTCACGCTTAAATTTTTTCCAATTTTTTATACCTTAATATTAATACGACAAAAGGTTTATAAAACCCTTCTTTTTGAAAGAAAAGTTTTTAGTTTTTAGACAGAAAAGAAAGGGATGGATTCCCACTCCCCGATCAAGTTGAGAACCGGTTTCGTAGGAAAGACAAAAAGGAGAAATGTGTAAAGTCTGTGGGAAAATAGCTTCTTGAAAGCCTTATATAATAAGGTGTTTCATTAACATTTAATATAAGCCATTTTAAGCGCCTATTTTAAAAAATATGACCAATCACCTTAACCAGTCTTAAAAAACGCTGCTATGACAATATTTCGCTAAAACCCTTATTTTACAAGACTTTTAACCTCCTAAAAACACAATTTTTAGTGCTTTTTTGCCTCATTTTCTCCCTATTTTAGAAGCACTAACACCATCCCATATAATAAAAAACGCAGAAACCATTATATTTTCTACGTTTTAAAGCCTTACCATTTTTTCCTTTAAAAACTGATAATCCTCTAATTCTATATTTATTTATCTCCCTTACTTAACTAAAAATCAGTTCTTCTGGTTCTTTCTTTTTCTCTCTTCCTTGGATAATTATTTAATTAAAAGACGCCATAGAAGCGTCTCCTATCACTTGCTGTTTTTAACCTTGAGCTTCCTAGCATTAAAATATCTTAGCAGAAGTGATGTCCAAGATAAATAGCGGTCTGTATCTATTTATAGTTGTTTCGTTTGGTTCTAGTAAAAATTCTTTTAACTCCGGCAAAAGATTGGGATCATCAACATTAATAACTGCTAATTTGCTTATATTTCCGGTTACTATGCCAATATTTACATCGCAAAATATATGATACCAATCAAAAACATCTTTTGTCATTGCTTTTTTTATTGGAAAGATTTCCAATAGATATAAGGTTTCTTTTCGCTATTAATCGGTAATAGGCTATAATCGTATTTTAGATACTCATTTATTATATTTTTATATATAATTCAAACCCTTCTTTGGCACGGCATGAATTAAGGGCTTAACCTATAAATCACCTTCAGGCCAGAATAGTCCTTAAATTGAGTATAATCTATCGATTTTTGTAGTATTTTTATAATTTCTGAAAAATATTTAAGCCTAATAAAATAAAAAACCCGAAAAAGGGAGCGTAATTTTGGTAAATCGCGCTCCCTTTTGTATTTTTGATTATAACATTTTAAAATGCATTAAGAAAAAAAATATTAATAAATTTTATTCTATTTCTTGTAAATTCTAACATCATTTTTAGGTAATCCATAATTTTTCTGATCAGCTAAAGCCTTTTTTCTAATTACTTCCTGGCTTGGAATACTTCCCGAGAATTGCCTTCTTCTCCCACTCTTATAGAGGTGGACGCCTATTACGTTGGATGTTATCAAGCATTTCCAAAGCTTTATTTTCTCTCTTTTCTCTTTCTGATACTTCTTTTGTAAAATCGTCCGCAATATGGCCTATTTGTGATTGAATCATACTCATTGATTTATTGAGCATCAAGCCTGTTTCACCTACTGAGGTAGTAAGATCAGCGATTGAATCATTAATTGTCCAGGTCATTTCTCTCAAAGCATCCGCTAGATTGGTAAAACCCGCAACAAGAATCTGGTTGGTTTTATGCAGTTCATAGATCGAGGCAAAATGATATTTACATTGTGCAACCCGTACAATGGAATCCATACGTTTGGCTGTTGCAGTACCCACGCCTAGTTTTTCAATAGACTGCTTCAAAAGAGGATATTGAGGAGGTATGCCCTCATACTCTCTGGTTACATTGATATATTGAGATGATTTTTCTTTGATGACTTGAATTCCTTTGACAAAGTAGCTAAGCGACTTTGTTGCTTTTTCTATAGAATCCTAAAATGGTGTAAAAGCTCCGTCGGAGAAATCAACCTCTGCTTGATTCAAATATTTCTCTGCTATCTCCAGAATTTGGGGTAACGATTCAAAGAGATTAATGGATTCTTCCACGAGAGTGATTATGTCTTTATAATAACCTTCTTGTTTTACCTGTTGTTGTTTAAATCGAGCTTCTTTAAGTTTGCGTTCTTGCTCAATCTCTTTTAGGCGTTTTTGTTTTTGGTTATCTGCTTTGATAATCGAATAAATTATAATAAAAAATACCAAAATGCCAAATATAATAGGTAGGTGCATAAAGATAAAATTGAAGATAAAATCAATTGATCCTCCGATAATTCCTATTATTAAAAGAATAAAAAATAAACCAGCTAATGTTTCTTCCAACTTCCTTCCTTCTTATCCTTTAAAGTAAAGGGTAATTTAGATTGATGTGTATTGGTTGGAACCTAAAGAAAATACATAAACTGATAGCCTTTGGTTAAGCTATCTCACATAAATAAGCAATTTTAATATCGAATAAGCAACCTACTTAGCTAACTTTAGCAGAATCTGATTTACATAAAGTTATATTTTTAAATGCTCGGTCAGCCTGTTGAGACCATACCCCTATATATTTCAGTAGCATTAATGATTATTCCCCTATTAACTACCATTAAAGGAAAGTTGCTACTTGCTGCGTATTCCAGTGAATCATTGAGGTCTCTGGCAATCGGAAAACCATGCCTATTAAGACTGGTATTAAGCAAAGCAGGTAAGGTAGTTTCCTTTTCAAAAAGCTTTAATAACTCCCACAAGAAAGGATTGCTCTCTTCGGTCACTACTTGAAATCGTGCTGTTCCATCTATATGCACAACTCCAGGGCATTTTTCCCAGAACTTTTTTGTGACATTGTATCTTATCGTCATAAATTGATTTGTGCTTGAGATAGAATCAACTAATTGAACCATATATTGGAGGTTACAATCACGAATACAAGGCGCAAAAGGCATAACAGAATCACGACCTAAACATTTGTTCAACCAGACTTTTGCTGACTTATCATCAGGTCTCAGCAGAATACTCCTATTGCCAAGTGCACGAGGTCCAAATTCACCTTTGCCAATACAGAAACAAACAGGGTATCCCTTAATAAGATAATCTTTACAAAAATTTAATGTTTCGCTTTTTTTCATAGGAATGTATGAATAAGCAGGAAATTTGTTAACTATATGCATTATATCATCTTGGTTTGCATCATAACCTAAATAGACGTGGGTCTGCTTTATTTCTTGTTTTGTCATTTTATGGTATAATTCTGCTGCTGCTCCAACTGATGTGCCCTCATCTCCCATTGGTGGACAAATGTATATTTCTTCCACAGATTTGCTAATCGCTATTTTATGATTTAATGAAACGTTTGAGAATAGCCCGCCAGCCAACAGCAATTTTTTACTTTGATATTTAAACATTAAATCTTCTACAAGTGTGCAAATCATATTTTCTATAAAAAATTGCAATGTAGCGGCAACATCTTTATTCGGGAGGCCTTTCAAGCCTTTTTTAAGTTTTTCTGAAAATAAGGGTTTTAAAGAATCATAAATATTCAGATAGCCTTCGCTTATACTAATGTAATCATTGCCTTCCGCACCCTTTTTAATCTTAACAATAGAATGAAAAAATCTTAAGACTTGATCATTCACAGAGCCAGATGCAGCAAGGGCTGTTACTTTACCTTCGTCTCGCAACCTTTTAAATCCAAGTATCTCGGTAATTGCTGCATAAAAGAAACCCATTGATCCTTTGCTGAGTGCATTTTTCCAGACGCAAGACAAATTTCCGTTTTTATAATACCACGCTGACATGGAAACACCGTCTCCTTGACCATCTGAAACGAAGATAATCCCATCAGTTATTGGAGAAAAAACAGCTGCAGCTCTCGCATGACATAGATGATGGTCAAACCTTTCAATGTCTATATCTCTAAAAAAAGAGCAGCTGTATAAATTCAAATCAAACCAACATTTTTTTCTAAGCTGCAAAGACTTAGTTTTTAAGTTTTCAAAGGAATCGCTTTTATTACTTAAATATACATTCCCGACAGCAGCTATATGTGACTGCTGTCGGAAAGGAATCTTCCCTAAAGCATACTGAACTCCTTTTAATGGAAAAGAACCATCATTTTTGATTTTTGTGATACGTTCTTCCGATTCAGCATAGATTAACTTCCCATCTACAATCAGACACACAGAACTGTTATGTTCACAATCTCCACTTATACCAATTATATACATAAGTTCACTCCGTAATTATTTTCGCTAATTTTCTATACCATTTACAATATAACAACCCCTCCAACTACAAGCACATTTGGAATTATTGTAATAATTTGGATATGTAAGTATAGATCTAAGTTTTATCTTTAAGTAGGTAATATACTTATGTTAAATCGAGTAGGAGGTAAATGATTAATTCATTTACCGTCCTCTCACACCACCGTACGTACCGTTCGGTATACGGCGGTTCGTTAGAAATTAGCTACTTGTGTATATCTTTCTGTTGGCATATACATT
>Ga0265595_1001410_pt1 | contig 18488 bp, 18 predicted proteins | sample saktaG_15_FD_190148 | JGI IMG/M metagenome (GOLD analysis project Ga0265595, IMG submission 190148) | Saline water microbial communities from Sakinaw Lake, British Columbia, Canada - sak_2013_06_06_50m | ecosystem: Environmental > Aquatic > Non-marine Saline and Alkaline > Saline ... | reverse complement strand
AATAACTTCGAAATACAAGGCATGAAAGTAGAAATTTTAAAAGAAGGGACGGGGGAGGCAGCTAAATCAGGAGATACTGTCACCGTAAACTATGTAGGCACTTTTGAGGACGGAAATAAATTTGATTCAAGCATAGACAGGGGAGTTCCTTTTGCCTTTACTCTGGGAGCAGGAACAATTATTAAAGGATGGGATTTAGGGGTTGCAGGAATGAAAGCAGGAGAAAAGAGAAAGTTGACCATTCCTTCTAATTTAGCTTATGGAGAAGCGGGAGCAGCGGACGGCCTTATTCCGCCAAATGCCACTTTGGTATTTGAGATAGACTTATTAAGTATAAAGTAAAAATATGTCAAAAACCCAGGAAAATTTATTAAAAGCCATTGCCGGAGAATCAATGGCAAGAAATAAATATACTTACTATGCGGAAATTGCCGCAAAAGAAGGTTATATCTGGGTAGCCAAGGTTTTCGAAGAGACGGCAGACAATGAAAAGGTTCACGCCAAAGAGGAATTAGAAAGAATAAAAGGAAAAGCGGAAATGACAAATACTTATGATATCCATTCTTTGGGGAATACTTTGGAAAATCTGAAAAATGCCGCTGCCGGAGAGAAATATGAATGGGGGACTATGTACCCTGAATTTGAAAAAGTGGCCAGAGAAGAGGGAAACGAGGACGCAGCTACTTTGTTCAAGGAGATAGGTGAGGTTGAAGAAAAGCACGAGGAAAGATTCAATATTCTGGCCGAACGCCTTGAAAAAGGAAAGATGTTTTCCAGCGAAACGGAAATAGAGTGGAAATGTTTGAACTGCGGCTATATACATAAAGGTAAATCGGCTCCTGACAGGTGTCCGGCCTGCCATAAACCCCAAGGATATTATATGGCTTTGGAGGTGGTTAGGTGATTTGACACAAGAGGTTTTAACTCTTAGATTAAATCTATGCGAAAGAAAGGTAAAAAAAGAGCTAAAAAGCCGGTAAAGAAACCGGTTAAAAAAACTCAGAAAGTTATTCTTGAGCCGGATAAAAAGAACGAACAGGTCAAGAAGACAAAGATAAGGGTTGTTGCTATTGGAGGCGGCGGAGGAAATATCGTTTCAGAGCTTTCTCAAATGGTTAAGAAAGCGACTTTTTTTGCCGCCAATACCGATCTGAAAGGGCTGAGGGAAGTTTCAAGAAGAGTAGAAAGGTTTTCTTTCGGCCAGAGCTTGACTCACGGTTTAGGAACCGGTATGAATCCTGATATCGGAGAAACGGCAGCTTTAAACGAGAAAGAAAGAATTAAGAAATTATTGCAAGGCCAGGATTTGGTAATACTGGTAGGATGCTTGGGCGGAGGAACGGCTTCCGGTGCTGCTCATGTTTTTGCCAAGATATCAAGGAGTTTAGGAAATCTCACTTACGGAATATTCACCCTGCCTTTTAAGTTCGAAGGAGATAAAAAAATGGAGATTGCCAAAAACGCCCTTGAAAAGATAAAGACCAGGGTTAACGCTTTGAGTATTATTCCTAACGAAAGAATATTCCAGGTTATTAATAAAGCCACTCCTTTGAGACAGGCTTTGTCAGCCATAAACAAGAATCTGGCTGAAAGTCTTGAAGGGTTAATAGAGATAATTTACGAGCCAGGTTTAATTAATATTGACTTTGCCGATTTAAGGGCGGTTTTGGAAGGGCAGGGAAGACTGGCTTATTTAAATACCGTTGAAGTCCAGAGAAAAGAGGGTTCGGCTGAAACATCCATTGAAAAGGTTTTAAATTCGCCTTTGTATCCTTATAAAATAAAAGGGGCAAAGGCTGTTTTATTTGATATCGGCGGGGAAAAGGGATTGTCTCTGGAAGAGGTGAACAAGATTTCAAAGACTATTTCCGAAGAGGCAAACAGGGAAGCTAAAATTATATTCGGCATTTCCCAGGGCAAGAAGTATTCAGACAAGATAAGGACGACTTTATTGGCTACGGGTTGCGGAGCTAAAGTATTCTCTTCCGGAAAGAAAAGGAAAACTAGAAAAAAGAAAGAAGCTCCGAAAGCTGAGAAAAAAAGTCCCGTAAAAAGGAGAAAGAAAACAAAGAAACCCCGTAAGGTTTCCAGAAAGAGAAAAATTAAGATAGAGATTAATAAAAAGCCCAAAGAAGAAATAAAAGCAGAACCTGTTGAACCTAAAAAAGAAGCGGCTTTGGCCTCTTTCGTATCTAATAAAACGGATTTTCTGGGCAACAAAATAAGGAAAAACGCTCTTCAGGTAAAAAAAGAGGTTGAGGAAGAAGAGGCTAAAATGATAGAAGAAGAAAAGGTTTGGGAGACTCCGGCTTTTCTACGCCAGAAAAAGATATCCTAAGGTTTAATAGTCGTCCCTTTGAATTTTTTGCCAGACAAGGCTTTCTCAAAGTTTTTAATCTCCGTGCCTTTGACCATAAAGACACGGATTTTTAGTTTCTCGGCCAGTTTTGCTCCGACCGGGTCAAAGGGAGTGGACAAGCCCGGTATCCATTTTGAACTTATGAGTTTTCTGTAATTTTTCCAGGTGATTTCTTTAAAAATACTGGCCTTTTTGAATTTAGCCGGGTCTTTGTCGTAGACGAATGAAACATTCCCCGCGTTGATAATTTCTTTTATCTTGAATTTTTCAGCGTAAAGAGTGGAAACGTAATCTGTTGACCAGCCCGGTCTGGAACCGGAAGCTATTAAAAGTTTCCAGTTTTTCTTAATGGGTTTGGCGGGATCTTTCAAGACAACGGGGTAGGCAGTTTCTCTGAAAATAGTCCTGAGTAGGTGGGCGTTTAACCTGGTGGAGTGTATCCCCAGCCAGTCCTTGTCTTCGTTGGATAATTTTGCCACTTTTGAAGCTGCTGACTGATATAATCTGCAGATCTTTCCGCCGCCCGAAACAATGACGAACTTATATCCTTTGCCGAGAAATTTTAAAATCATCTTCCTGAATTTTTTCAGAAAGACGGTATTAATTTCTCCGGCTTTGGGACAGATTATGGACCCGCCCAGGCTGATGACGATTGTTTTTTGGGAATTCATACAATTTTTTAGATTTTAGCACCAATCAGGCCTTATTACAACTTAATTTTTACTCTTTTTCCGTTTTTATGCTAAAATAAGCTAATGAAATCAGCTTGTTTCTGGCAAAATAAGCTAATAATAATCATAACTAACAACTAAAAATATGAACGAAACAAACAAAAATATTTTAAAAAATATCTACAAAGAGAGGCCTCAGAGCTCCAAGAAGTATGATTTCGGCTTGGTATTGGTTATCGGAGGGTCCGAGTTTTATTCTGGCTCGCCGGCCTTATCCGCCATGGCCGCTTTCAAATCAGGGGCTGACATGGTTAAAGTCATTGCCCCAAAGAGAGCGGCAGATATCATTGCTTCTTTTTCTCCTGATATGGCAGCTTATCCTTTAGAAGGAGACTGGTTATGCAAGGAACACTTGGCAACCTTGCTTTCAATGGAAGAAGCCTCAAAAGCGGTTTCCGGAGGTAAAACAGCTGTGGTTATCGGAGGAGGGTCCGGCAGGACGGCTGAAACCCAGGAAACTATTCTGGAATTTTTAGAAGAGGTTTCGGTTCCTGTGGTAATAGACGCCGATGCCATTCATGCTGTGGCTAAAAAGCCGGAAGTGGTTTCTGGCAAGAATTTTTTGATAACTCCCCATACTTATGAGTTTTTCGTATTGACCGGGAAAGAGGTTTATGAGTTGTCAGACGAAGAAAAGATAAAATTGGTCAGGGAAGAAGCGGCTCGTCTGAAAACAACCATATTATTGAAAGGTAAAATTGACATAATATCTGACGGCAAGGACGTGGCAATAGACAGAGTCGGCACTCCGTACATGACAAAAGGAGGAACGGGAGACACTTTGGCCGGTATCTGCGGTGCTTTAATGGCTCGCGGTATTAGTCCTTTTGAAGCTGCTCAGGCCGGAGCCTATATCAACGGAAGAGCAGGAGAAATAGTAAGCCAAAGGCTGAAAGACGGCCTTTCGGCTACGGATTTAATAGAAGCCATACCCGAGGTTATCAGACAGTAAATATGCATCCCGCGCGATTAATGCATTGTATGCGCGGGAACCCTGTCTATTTGATTTTATTTCATAAAATTATGAAAGAGTACGATATTATCATTATGCATCCCATCTTCAATGGGAGCCCTGTTAATGATATATGAGTAATATATACGACCTTATCATTATCGGCGGTGGTCCGGCTGGGGTTTCGGCTGGTATTTATGCTGCCAGGAAGAATATTAATACCCTTTTGATTACCAAGAATTTTGGAGGCCAGATAGCAAAGAAAGCGGTAATGATTGAAAATTATCTGGGATTTGAATCTGTCTCCGGATTGGATCTGATTCAGAAGTTTGAAAACCATCTGAGAAAGCAGAAAATTGATATTGAATTGGATGAAGTGACAAAACTGGAAAAGTCAGGAGATAATTTTTTAATTTCCACCAAGAATAAAAATAAGTTTGAGGCAGCTTCTGTTATTGTCGCTTCCGGGGCAGACCCAAGGCCTTTGGAGGTCCCTGGAGAAAAAGAATTTATCGGAAGGGGAGTGAGTTATTGCCCGACCTGCGACAGTCCATTTTTTTCTAATAAGACCGTGGCTGTGGTAGGAGGAGGAAACGCCGCTTTTGAAGTGGCCCTTTCTCTAAGTGATACCGTCAAAAAGGTATATATCCTGGAATGTTCTTCTTCTGCCTTGGCTGATGAAATAAACCAGGAGGAAGTTAAGAAAATCGGCAAGGTTGAGATCATATTCAATGCCCTGGTGAAACGGATAAAAGGAGGTAAATTCGTCGAGTCCTTGGTTTATAAAGATCGGGAGACTAATAACGAAAAAGAATTGGCAGTGGATGGTGTTTTTGTTGAAATAGGTTCCCAACCGGCAACCTCTTTTTTGAGAGATTTGGTTGATTTTAACGAGAGAGACGAAATAGTAGTTGATTCGGAAACCTGCCAGACCAAGACTCCAGGCCTTTTTGCCGCCGGTGACGTAAATATCGGGATAATTAAACAAATAGTTACGGCAGCCAGCGAAGGGGCAACAGCCGCTTTGTTCGCTTACCGGCATCTCAAATCGGATAAAAAATAATTATGGGTTACTCAATAACCGGCGTAGCTTACCTGATATTGACTATTACTACAGGCCTTTTGGCTTACCGCACTTTTCAGTATTGGAGCAAAGAAAAAGACACGGTAGCTAAAATCTGGTTTTTTGCCTGTTTATCTCTTTTGGGTTTTACGTTTTTTAAAACTATTGTAGGATTATTTTTTGCCAGGGATGCTCTTTTTTTAAGATTATCAATTGATACCAGTTCTTTTTTTCAGGCCATATCTTATTCGGCGCTGATTTACTTCGTTTTTTATGTTAAATTTTCCTCCCGTATTTCTCCTTGGTGGGGTGCCATCCCTGTATTTATTTTGGGGTTAGTCTCAACGTTTACTTCCCTTAGCGCTACTTTCAGTCCTTTCATAGAGCCGAGCGGAGCTATTAATTGGGGAGTCCCGTCTTTTTTTTCTTTATCCATAATTTTGAGGGCTATCCTATTTTTTATTACTTTTGTTCCGGCGATTATTGTTCTTTCCGAACAGTTTAGGAAATCAGAAAATGTATACGCCAGAAGAAAGGCTCTCGGATTTATGCTGGTATTTTTCTCCGCTATAATAGTCGGGCTGTTTGATTTTCTGTTTATAAATCTTTTAAAATTAGACGCCATTTGGAGAGATGTAGGCTCTGTATCCTTATGTGTTGTCGTAATAATTGTTTTGCTTTCAACCTGGAAGAAAAACGTTCCTGAAAAAGCATGAAAAAATCAAAAATTAATTTAAAAGCGAGAGAAATTTTAGATTCAAACGGAAAACCGACCGTGGAAATTTCCTTGTCTGCTGACTTCGGTGTTTTTTCCGCTTCCGTTCCTTCGGGAGAATCCGCAGGCAAATACGAAGCCGTAGAACTCAGAGACAAAGACGGAAGGGGAGTCTCGGCAGTTATTGAGAATATAGAAAAGATTATAGCTCCTGCCCTAAAAGAAGAAGATGTTTCAAACCAGGGAAGGATTGATGAAGTCTTGCTGGGCTTGGACGGAACAAAAAATAAATCGCACTTGGGAGCAAACGCGATTTTGCCTGTTTCAATGGTTTTCTGCCGGGCCGGAGCCGCTTTAAGAGGAATGCCTCTTTATCGGTATATTTCGGAAATAGCCGGCGAAAAATATTCTCTGCCCGGGCCTTCTTTCAACATGATAGAAGGAGGCAAACATTCTGAAAGCGGTTTGGCCTTTCAGGAATTTATGGTCATACCTCAGAAAATATCTTTCAAAGAAAATTTGGAAACGGGAATTAGAATTTACGGGAGATTAAGGAAAATCCTGGAAAATAAATATGGGAAGGGAAATATTTCCTTGAGCAGCGAAGGGGCTTTTTCAGGGCCGGCTGACATATACGAAACACTTGATTTTATCTTGGAAGCGGGCGAAGGAGAAGATTTTAAAGTAGCGATAGATTCTGCTTCGTCAAGTTTCTATAACAGCGGTTTTTACAGAGTAGGAGGAAAAAATCTTTCTAAAGAAAAGCTGGCGGATATTTATCGGGATATTGTCTCCCGTTATCCCATAGCTTCCATTGAAGACCCGTTTTACGAAGAAGATTTGGAGGGCGCGGGAGGATTGGACAATGTTACGATTTTTGGGGACGATACCACCGTTTCTAACGTTGAAAGGATGAAATTGGCCAAACAAAAAAACTTTTGCAGCGGTTTGATTTTGAAACCGAATCAGATAGGCACGGTTTCCGAGGCCCTAAAAGCGGGAAAACTTGCGAAATCGTTCGGGTGGAAAATTATGGTGTCTAACAGGGCAGGGGAAACAGAAGATGATTTTATAGCTGACCTATCTGTTGGAATCGGAGCTGATTTTATTAAGTCCGGGGCTCCCTATCCCAAAGAAAGAATGGTAAAATACAATCGGCTAAAGAAAATAGAAAAAGAGATATGTCGAAATTAATATTACTAAGGCATTTCCAATCGCAGTGGAATCTGGAAAATAGGTTCACCGGTTGGGTTGACGTTCCTTTATCAGAAAATATCGGAGAGAAAGTAAAAGAAGTCTCCCTGAAAATATCTGGTTTTAAAATAGACAAAATATATTCTTCGAATTTGTTCAGGAATAAGGACAGCGTGGCAAAGATATTGGAAACAGAGGGCAAATACCCTGTTTTTATTAGTCTTGATAAGGGCAAAATGAGAAATTGGGGAGGGTTTTCAGGCAAGTTGGGTTATGTACCGGTATATATTTCAGATCTTCTTAACGAGAGGTATTACGGCCAGTGGCAGGGAAGAGATAAAGAAGAAATAAAGAAAGAATACGGCGAAGAGAATTTTAAATTATTGAGAAGGAGTTTCAGTGCGAGGCCACCGGGAGGAGAAAGCTTGAAAGACGTTTCATCCCGGGCAATCCACTTTTTAAAAAGTTTCATTGAAAGGGACTTAAAGGAAGGTAAGAATGTTTTGGCGGTAGCAAGCCATAATTGCTTGAGGGCTTTGGCAAAACACATTGAAAAAATATCCGATAAAGATATAGCCGACCTTGAAATAGACGTCGGCGAGGCCGTCATTTATGAGTTTGACGACTTGTTAACGATGACGAAAAAAGAGTCTATTTAGACCCTTTACAAGAAGGCAAAAGTATGCTAAGGTTACAGATACGATAATAAATTAAGGTAAAATTATGTCAAAAAACATCAAATATATCGTTATGGGTGTGGCCGCTCTGGCCTTGGTAGGTTGCGGGATTTTTTTCTATGCCAAAAATACAAGCGGTTCCATGGAAAAGGTAGCCGCAAAAGCGATAGAATATATTAATAAAAATCTTCTTGATCCCGGGATGACCGCTTCCTTGGTAGACGTTGTTGAAGAGAGCGGATTATATAAATTCCGTCTTAAAATAGGAGATCAGGAGTACAATTCTTACGTCACAAAAGACGGAAAGCTTTTATGGCCTGAAGACGGTATCAATCTGAGCACCACTACCGCTTCCCAAACAGGCTCAGTCAGCCAGGAAGCTCCAAAGAGCGACAAGGTTGACGTTAAATTATTTGTGATGTCCTATTGCCCTTACGGCTTTATGGCAGAGAAAGCATTTTTACCGGTATACAATCTGTTGAAAGACAAAGCGGAAATGGGAGTTTATTTCGTCAATTATGCTATGCACGATAAACAGGAGCTTGATGAGAATTTGACGCAGTATTGCATTCAAAAGAATGAAAAGGAAAAATATTCAGCCTATCTCGGTTGTTTTGTAAAAGAAGGAAATACAGCAGGATGTCTTACAGAGGCTGGAATCAATAAAACCACTCTTAATTCTTGTGTTTCGGAAACAGATTCCCAATATGGCGTTACAGCCGGTTATAACGACAAATCAACTTGGTTGAGCGGACAGTATCCCACGTTCAAAGTGAATGATGATTTAAACCAGAAATACGGAGTGCAAGGATCTCCGACCTTAGTCGTCAATGACGCGGTTATTGGAATGAGTAGCTGGTCTCCAGAAGGGTTAAAGCAGATTGTCTGCAACGCTTTTAACACTCCGCCGGCAGAATGTTCTCAAACCCTGTCTGACGAAGCTGCTTCTCCGGGATTGGGAGAATCTACGACTAACGCTAGCGCTAGCGCCGGAGGTTGTTCCCAATAAATATTTTATGACAGTTAAAGTATTTACCACCCCAAGCTGCCCTTACTGTTATACCTTGAAGGCATTTTTGAAAGATAGAAACGTGTCTTTTGAAGATGTTGACGTTTCTCAGGACGAAAAAATTAAAGATGAATTAGCTGAGAAAACCGGTCAGCTTTCCGTACCGATAGTCGAGATTGACGGGCAGTTTATCGTCGGCTTTGATAGGGAAAAAATTTGTAAACTTCTTAAAATTAGTTAATTTTTTTATGATAAAAGTTGCTGTTAACGGGTTCGGGCGTATTGGAAGGCCGGCTTTCAGGAGGATTTTTAATAATCATCCTGATTTGGAAGTGGTGGCTATTAATGACCTGACTGATACGAAAACCCTGGCCCATTTATTGAAGTACGATTCTGTTTACGGCATTTACCAGAAGCCGGTCAAATTTACAGATAATGAATTACTGGTTGATGGGACAAAGACCGGGAAAAGCGTTAAGGTTTTTGCCGAAAAGGACCCGTCAAAACTTCCCTGGAAAGAAATGGGAGTAGATGTCGTTTTAGAGTGCACAGGGAATTTTACCGATTACGAAGGAGCTAAGAAGCATTTATCAGCCGGAGCAAAGTCAGTTATTATCTCCGCCCCTTCAAGAGATCCTGATAAAATTCCTTCATACGTTTTAGGAGTTAACGAGGAAAAGTTCAATCCCGAGAAAGACAGCATAGTTGATATGGGATCCTGTACGACAAACTGTTTAGCTGCCGTGGCAAAGGTTCTTAACGATAATTTTAAGATCGTGAAAGGATTTATGTCTACCATCCACAGCTATACCAACGATCAGAAGATTTTAGATCTGCCTCACAAGGATTTAAGAAGGGCGAGAGCCGCTGCTTTGAATATCATTCCTACGACCACAGGAGCTGCAAAAGCCATTGGCAACGTTATCCCCGAACTTAAGGGTAAACTGGATGGCATCGCTTTCAGAGTCCCTACTGCCACAGTTTCTGTTCTGGATTTAATTTGTGAATTAGAGAAGGAGACCACGGTTGAAGAAGTGAATTTTACTTTTAAAAAAGCCAGCAAACAAAAAGAAATGGAAGGGATTTTGGGCATAGAAGACGCTCAGCTGGTTTCTTCTGATTATTCGGGAAATTCTTTCTCGGCAATTGTTGATGCATCTTTAACTATGGTTAAGGATAATACCGTCAAAGTTGTCGCTTGGTATGATAACGAATGGGCTTATGCCTGCAGATTAGCTGACTTTGCTGAATATATCGGAAAGAAGCTATAATTGAAGAATAACAATAAAAATTAGTTTTGAAGATCGCCAGTCGGGCGATTTTTTAGTTGGGGACAATAGGGGGGGGTTGACACCACATTTCACATATGATACACTAATGTCATAGTTATGAAAAGCAGAAAAAACCTTTTAGAACAGCTAAAATTTCTGCCTCACTTCGGTAAAAATACTGTTTACCAGCTCGGTAAGCAGTTGGGGCTTAAGGACTCTACGGTTGATACTTACATCAGTCGCTTCTTGAAGTACAAAGAAATTTACCGGCTCAAAAATGGATTATACGTGTCCGCGGATTTTTTTGATAAAAACAGAAATGACATTTCTTATTCTTTCTATCTTGCCAACGTAATTCGCACGCCGTCGTATGTAAGTTCGTGGGCGGCTCTTCAGTATTACGATCTTACCACGGAAGCAATACGTTCTGTTGTCTCGGTCACGCCCAAGGTCACGAGAGATTATCAGACAAAGGCGGGCAATTTTGTATATCAGTCGATTAATAGAAAACTTTTTTCTGGTTTTTCTCTAACAAAAGGAAAGTTTGATTTTTTTATAGCCTCTCCTTCAAAAGCATTGTTTGACTTACTGTATTTTAGGACTCGCCAGTTTCGCAGCCTTCCATTAGGGAAGATTAAAGCATTGGCTGAAGAATTACGGATAGACATTAATGAAATGGACAAGGAAGAGCAGGTAAAATTTTATACAATGATAAAAAAATATGAGTGAACAGATTTTAACAATTCTAAAAAGAAAGCTTGATGATATTGCCGCTTTCGGCGGGATTGACGCGGAAACGCGTCGCAACGCCCTCAAAGAAGAGCTGCAGTTTTATGTTCTCAATTTCATCTATCATCATCCTGAATACAATAAGTGGATTATGTACGGCGGTTCCGCTCTTCGTATTATTCACGAACTCGATCGTATGTCGGTTGATCTGGATTTTGAAGTTTCTCACGCGATAACTGATGAGTTCTTGAAGGAGATGAAGAAGGAAATTGAAGATCATTTCACAAATGCATATGGCGCTGGAGAGGATTTTCTCACGGTGAAAATTACCACGGGTAGAGGATTGATTCTGAAATTTCACGTCGGCGAAGAATTGAGCTTTGGGCATTCCTCAAAACAGGTACATGTAAAGCTTGATCTCAATCAGTTCGTCGCTCCCAAGACCGTCACCGAACGCCGGCCGATAAATCGCAATCAGTTCTCTTTCGTCATTATCACCTATAATATGGCCGCACTTATGGCAAGCAAGCTTGCAGCCATTTTCCTGCGCGGGACCCGTGGCGTAGGAGAAGCTGTTTATGAAGAAAAGGGGCGAGATGTTTATGATCTCCTTTGGTACATGGGCAAAAAGGTAGTGCCGGATTTTGATTACCTCGTAGCCAAAAGCATTGACGCAAAAGATCCCCGCGCGCTTTTTGATAAAATCACGCTTCAAATGAACAAAGTGAGCGATAAGAATCTCGAACAGGACCTTTTGCCACTGTTTGCAGATAGGACCTTTATTAAAAATTGGCTCAAAAATTGGCGAGAAAGTTATTTGCGACTTCTTGACGAATATAAAATTAACACCGTAACAGCATTGGAGAGTATAAGAGTGCGTCAGGATTTTCATACTGATAATTTTTCTTTTGTGTATCTGTATAGAACTGAGGAGGATAGGACGATACGAATTATTTATACTATCAGTGATTACTGGATTGATTTTCGCGACGGCGATTTGCCGACGAAAGTAGACGATAAAATAATTCAGCTTGTTGAGGGCGAGATGAAAGATAAGTTGAGTGATAAATTGAAGCAGTATGCGACATTGTTCCATAAAAAAACAGAAGCATATCTTAGAAAAACAAACAAAATAATACTTGGCAATAGCCTAGTCACTAAAATTATCCGAATGACGGCCGATAATTTGAATCAAAAAGAACAGATCGTGCTTAATAAATCGGCTCTGCTTTCTTGCGAGCTCGACGATTTGTTGAAATAAAAACCGGACTTATTTATTAAAGAAAATCGCCAGTCAGGCGGTTTTTTTGTTGCGCGGTTGATAAGGCCCTGTTGAGGCCAGGCCTCAACAAGGCCTCAACAAGCTATTTACAAAATTCCGTACGAGGTTTTATTTTTTTTCAATGAGTTGCTGTTGAGGCCTGGCCTCAACAGGCTAGTTTTTGCCGTTGAGCTGCTGTTGAGGTCGATCCTCAAAGATCTTTTTAGGGCGCTTGATAGGGCCCTTTTATTATTCTAATTTGAAGCATAATTAGAATAGAATGGATTATAGGAGGATAGTCCATTAATCCATGGTTTTACCGGCGGGCGCGAAAATTAAACGAAGCGTTTGGCACAGTTTTTAGCTGTGTTTTTTCTTTTTTCGAAAAATATTATTTGAGCAAAATATATAAAAAAAGGAGGTAAATAAAGGCCGATAAATCAAATAATATATAAAAACAAAGGTCGTTAGTGATAATTAAAATAACATAATTAAAAAAAATACCATGAAAAAAATATTAATTAGTTTATCGATTATCGGCGCTGTGGCTGCAATAGCAGTTGGCGGCACAATCGCTTACTTCAGCGATACTAAAACCTCAACCGGAAATACGTTTACTGCTGGAACATTGATATTTAATATTATTGATCCTGGAGAGGGAGGGCACAGGGTTTTCAATGTCACTGGCATGAAGCCTGGAGATACGGTCACAAATTATCTGGTTGTAACAAACGATGGCACAATAGATCAAAAATGGAAAGCCTGGTTAACAGAAACAGGAGACGGGACATTAGATAATGAGTTGCAGGTAAGATGGACGATACATCCAACAGACTATACTACATTGCCTCCAGGGTATGTTAATGCCGGGCCTCCGAATAGCGTCATCAAGGATTGGACTTACATCGGAGCCTTAGGAGAAATGACTTGGGCAAGTCCAGGAGCAGTTGCTTTCGAGCCGGGTTGGGCCGCAGTTTATAAGATAGATGTAAAAATGGATGCAGATGCAGGTAATGATTACCAAAGCGCTAATTACACTGGGGACTTAAACTTCTTTGCGACTCAATACGAAAAGGGAGATTGGGAATAATTAATTACGGTTAAATGCCTTGTTAAGAAAAAATAATTATGAAAAAGATAGTTATTAGTTTGGTTGTTATCGGCGTTGTCGGAGTTGTAGCCATTGGCGGAACTATTGCTTATTTCAGCGATACTGAAACATCAACCGGAAACACATTCACTGCCGGGACTTTAGACTTGGGTAATATACCTCAGATAGCTATAATATCTTATAATAATGTTTATCCAGGATGGAATTATCATGATGCCAGCCATTGGGGGTATGACCATATTAGTGCCGTTGTAGCCAGAAATAATGGTTCTCTGGCATTAAAATACAGAGTAATTGCAGCTACAACTACTCCGATTTCCGATTATGTATTAGATAATATCTTGGCCGCTGTTTATGTTGATGGTATTACTGGCACGAGTGGCCATGTGCAAAGATACAAGGGTACTCTTAGGGGCCTGTTCAATTACATTACAATAGATTCAAACTTCGATACCTCTCCACACACGGGTTGGTGGGGTAGCGGAGAGAGAGTGTTCTTTGAACTTGCCGTGCCTACGACAGTAGGAAATGAATTTCAGGGTCAGTCTGTTAATTTTAGTTTAAGATTCGAAGCAACTCAGACAAATAATCCTGCTTGGTAATACTTAAAATTTTTTAGGTTGTCCAACGTTTGTCAAACTAGAGCAAAGCCTGATTTGGGGATGTTCTTCCTTTAAGATATAGTTTGGGCAACTTATAAAGATTTTATGAAAAAATTATTAAAAATATTTTATTATATTCTAGTCGGTTTTCTCGTATTGATTGCGCTTTTGCTTATTTTTTCCGTTTTTCCGATTACCGGGAATTTTAAGGTCTTAACCGTGCTTTCCTGGTCAATGGAACCGACAATAAAAACAGGAGCGATAGTTGTCGCAAAGCCGGCAGATGATTACAAGATAGGGGATATTATTACCTTTGGGCCAGATACAAAAACACAGCCGCCAGTAACTCACAGAATAAACGACATTAAGGTTGTGGGAGGAGTCCCGGTTTATATAACCAAAGGGGATGCGAACGAATCGCCGGATATCAGAGAAATCCAAAAAAACGATATCCTCGGGAAAGTTTTGTTCAATATCCCTTTTGTCGGGTACGCGGTTGATTTCGCCAAAAAACCAGTCGGGTTTATTTTAATCATCGCCGTTCCCGCAATAGTAATAGTTGCTGACGAGATAAGAAAGATATGGAAGGAGGTAATGAAATTAAAGGATAAGAAGAAAGATACAGAACAAGACAAGGAGATAGCAAGATTGAAACAGGAGATAGAAGAGTTAAAGGATAAAGGTAATTCATGATTAAGTCTTTAGTAAAAATTATTTCAATATTATTGGTTGTAGGGCTGAACTGGGCCGGGCTTTCGGCCGTATGGCAAACCTCAGCTTATTTTAATGACGTAGAAACCTCTTTGGTAAATACTTTTTCAGCAGCGAATTTGGATTTTTCGTTAAATGGCGGAGTGGATTTTTCGCCAGGGACATTAAATCTGGGAGGGTCAGCGACGAGAAATATTTCTCTTCAAAATGATGGGAGTTTAGGATTTCAATATAAAGTTGGCTACGAAGAAGTTTCCGGCAATCTCTGCGATTATTTAAATTTAACAGCCGGAGTATATTCAGGACTATTGAAAGATTTTACCAATCAAGGGCCGTTTACTTTTTCTGGAACGCCAAGTTGGGATTTTACTGTGTCTTTGCCGTTAGATGCTCCAGACGATTTACAAGGAGAAGTCTGTAATTTCAAATTTGTTTTTAACGGTTGGCAAGAAAATTTAACAGAGGGTCAAGGTTTCAGCGATACGGAAGAAATTACAAATACTATTTTGGCTGATTATTGGAATCCTCCAGTTGTTTTAAATGAAATTTTACCGAATCCTGAAGGAGACGATTGTTCTCTCTCGGGCATTAACGGCGAATGGGTTGAAATTTATAACAAAACTTCTTCTCCGTTAGATTTGGCCGATTGGTATATCGAAGACGCAGACGGTAATAGAATTACCATACAGACGATAAATACTTTAGGAGGTTCTACGACTATCGACGCCAACGGTTGGCTGGTGGTGTTCCTGAACTATTGTATTTTGGACAACACCGCAGATACGGTTAGTCTATATAATAACAATGGAGTTCAAGCTGATTCCTATTCTTACGCCGTACCGGATTATAATATTAATAATACCCCCGGCTCAACGAATGATATGGCAATGTATTTGCCTCTGAACGGCGATACTAATGACCAAAGCGGAAACGGGAATAATGGGACGAATAATGGGGCCGTGTTTGAATCAGGCAAAATCAATCAAGGATTAAGTTTTGATGGAACAGATGATTATGTAAATTGTGGAACCAATGGGAGTTTGAATATTCTTAACGAACTTACGATAGAGGCATGGATAAACCCAGACACAGTGCTTAAGTCTTATTATCATAGTTCAATAGTGGATCGTGGAAACAGCTACTGGTTCTTAATATTGAAGACAGGGGAATTGGCCTTTTTACGTTTCAATCAAAATGACCCAGAGACGGGTTATGGACGTTTTAGCCTTCTTTCTACTGCCGCCACCATTCCGACAGGAACATGGACTCATGTTGCTGCCACATATTCCGTATTCGGCGGAAACGCGGTAAAACTTTATATCAATGGAGAATTGAGCGGAGCAGGAAGCTTTACAAATGGGCCAATTGATAGCTCGGGCAGCGCTTTAACAATAGGAAATAGAATGGGTTTGCATAATTTCGATGGTTCTATTGACGAAATCAAGATATACAATCGAGCCTTAGATGATTCAGAGGTTGCAAGCCATTACGGACAGGTTCCGGAAAATAAATCTTATGCCAGAATTCCAGACGGCAGTTCAAATTGGGTAGACCCTGTTCCTACGCCCGGCGGACCGAATATTGAGATAGCAGAAATAAATAATTTTGCTGACGCAATAGAACTATCGGAGCAGAAAGAAATTTTTGTAATGGGTGAAATCGCAGAAGAAGAAGCTGTATCTGAAGACACGGTAATCGGACAAATGGCCATTGGGCAAAATGGAGAATTAGCTATTATCACCGAAGAAATAACTACAACAGAAGAAAATCAGGGGCAAGGAGGAATAATAGAGGAAATAAATGAAATAATTGATGAGGTAATTAATGAGATAGTAGACGAAATAATGCCGGATGAAGAAATAGGGGATGAAGTAGTTTTAGAATTAGAAGCTCCAGTTATCGAAGATGTCTCAATTATTGAGGAGGCGCCCGCAGATGAAATTCCGGTAATTGAAGAACAACCAGTAATTGAAACGCCGTCCGCAACCGAAGAACAGCCGGTGATTGCGTCGGATAATGTTTCTGTTGAGCAAACTCCTGCGCCAGAGAGCGGAGGAGACAGTGGCGGAGGTGAAACGGTAAACGCGGCTCCATCAGACGGAGTAACAGAATAATATGGATAAAATAACAAAAACAATTTTAATCTTCTCGGTAGTATTCATAGGGATATCTCTTTTTGTTGCCCCTCCGGCTTTAGCCGCGGCTAATTTGGTTGTTAATTTTGAAAATAGTCCTTTATTTAATGAAGCGAATTTTGTTCCGGGAGAAAGCGTCAGCCGTTGGGTAAAAGTCGCCAATAACAGCGGCAGCGCTCAAAGAATTGCCGCAGAGACCGTAAGCGAAAATAATCCTGACAATTTCGCTTCTAAATTAAATTTGACGATTAAAGAAGGAGCGACAGTTATTTTTAACAATACTCTTGCCGCGTTTTTTGACCAGGGAGAAACTTATTTGTCTAGCTTATCTATCGGAGGCCAGACGCAGTATGATTTTATAATCACTTTTGATTCTGGGGCAAATGACGATTATCAGGGAAAAATTTTAGGATTTGATATTATAATTGGGTTTGAAGGTACTGATGGCGGATTACCTCCGCCTCCTTCAGGCGAAGGTGGCGGCGGAGGATTGCCTGTGGGTTTGACCATAGTGAATGAATCTAATCCATATATTGGAGAAACGAGCGTAACTATAACGTGGAATACTTCATATGCCGCCACAAGCCAAGTGATATATTCTATAGCAGGGGAGACTCATATTTTAGATTTAACTGATAATGCCGGTACGCCCCCGACTTACGGGTATTCTCACACAACTCCGGAATACGATATAAGCCCGAAAGTTACTTACCATTCGGTCACTATCGCGGGGTTAACGTCGGGAACGACATATTACTATCGTGCGGTGTCGCACGGCTCATTGGCGATCAGCGAGGAATATAGTTTCGTTACAAAGGGCGTGGCTGGAGCAGCAACTACTGGCAGTGAAACCGGAGAAACGGCAGAGGAAGTTAAAGGCACGACATCCTCGGGGAATCCTTTACCTTCAGAAGGCGAACAGGGGAATGTATTACCAGAAAATAGTGAGGGTTTATCTACCGGTACTAGTCAGGGAACAGAAGGGGGTGGAATTGGAGAAGCGGTAGAAAACAATGAAGAAAAAGGCGGAAACGCCCAAAACTCATGGCTGGCGGCAATTGGAGGAATACCTCTTGGTTGGAAGATTCTTTTATTAATACTTATTGTTGTCGGCTTGATGCTGCTAATCCTGTGGCTTATCGGGAAAAGAAGGAAAAAACGCACCAAAATTTAATACTAAGTATAAATAATTAATCGGGGCTTTGCCCTGATTTTTTATTTAAGGTATACTTGACTAATATGCAAAAGATTGGAGATTCGTACTATCCAAGCGAAGATTTCAAGAAGAAAGCCTGGATAAATAACGAGAAGATTTATAACGAAGCAGATAAGGATCCTGTTAAATTCTGGGAAAAACTGGCTAAAGATTTGGTTTGGAGAAAAAAATGGAAAAAAGCGTTTGAACATAGCCCTCCATATATAAAATGGTTTTTAGGAGGAAAACTGAATATCACAGAAAGTGCTTTAGACCAGAATCTTAAGAAGAACAAGGAAAGGGTGGCTTTAATTTGGGAGCCAGAACCTGTCGGAGAGGACTCGTTATGTTTAACTTACGGAGAGCTTTCAAAAAGAGTTTTTAAGTTCGCCAACGGATTGAGAAAACTGGGAGTCAAAAAAGGGGACAGAGTGGGTATTTATCTGCCGATGATTTCAGAAATCATAATCTCAATGATGGCCTGCGCTAGAATCGGGGCGGTCCATAGCGTTGTTTTTTCCGCCTTTTCCCCCCAGTCTTTGAAAGCGAGATTACAGGATGCTGAAGCCAAAGTTTTGATAACAGCGGACGGATATTACAGAAGAGGGCAGGTTATGAATTTAAAGCAGAATGCCGATGAGGGAGCAAAGGATACGAAAGTAGAAAAAATAATCGTAGTTAAAAGGGCGAAGAATGAAATTGTTTGGAATGAAGGCAGGGATATCTGGTATGACGATCTGGTAAAGGATGAAAAGAATGTCTGTCAACCAGAG
>Ga0265595_1001407_pt1 | contig 18495 bp, 14 predicted proteins | sample saktaG_15_FD_190148 | JGI IMG/M metagenome (GOLD analysis project Ga0265595, IMG submission 190148) | Saline water microbial communities from Sakinaw Lake, British Columbia, Canada - sak_2013_06_06_50m | ecosystem: Environmental > Aquatic > Non-marine Saline and Alkaline > Saline ... | reverse complement strand
AATGATGCCCTCTGAAAAACTATTTGCCAAAATAACCATAAGTTCAATATTGCTTATTAGCATTCTTGTGATTGCCATGTCCTGCAAGGAATGTCCGACAGAACCGGAATACGACATCTATCTCTCTGTAGAAAACGTCGCCTGCGTCTGGGTGACGCTCAATGTGACCCTGCCGGACTCCGGGAAAATCAACACCTTTACCCTGGAACGTAATGATTCTACAGTAGCGACCTATACCTGCTTTGATGACGATACCATGATCACCGATGAAGGCCTGACGCCTGACACTGACTATTACTATACAATACGCTTCCTGAAAAACAATCAGACCAAAGCCGAATCCGATCCGGTGTCCATACGCACGCTTTCTACCACCAGTAATGACTTCTTCTGGGAGATTGATACGCTGGGACATTATGGCAGTTATCTAAAAGATGCATGGATCGTGGATGAGAATAATATCTGGGTTGTGGGTAATATTGAAACCGATAGTGGAACTTTCAATGCTGCGATGTGGGATGGTACAAATTGGAATCTGATCCAGGTTCACAATCTCGCTCCACTCTATAGTATCTGGTATTTTTCGGATGATAACATTTGGGTGAGTTCTGGTTTCCCAAAACATTGGGACGGCAGTCAATGGACTATGTACCATTTACAAAATATGGGATTAGGCGCAGAAGTTAGTACTGAATATATCTGGGCATCCTCTCCCAATGACATCTACTTTGTTGGCCAGAAAGGTTCCATTGTCCATTATAACGGTTCGACATTCAGGAAGTTGGAAACTGGAACGGATGTAAACTTAAATGATATCGATGGTACACCGGATGGTAGTCATATTTATTCAGTTGGTCATAATTCCATTTTACCTTCCAAGAGTATTGCTCTGGAGCTTGTAAATGGACAGGTTGATCAATTCTATTACACAGATGGACTCTATCAGGAAGGTACTTACGGTTATGTTGGCTCAGTTTCTGTTGAGGATCATTTTGTGTATTTCTCTACTCCAGCCGGAATCTGGCAGTACGATTTCACGAACAATACCTCTGTAATCATGTATATTGATGAAATTGAATGCAGAAGGTTGTTCGTAGAGGAATACAATGATATTATCGGTTACCGGGGCGGTATGGGTTTCATCCATTTTAATGGTGAGGATTGGCGTAAGGAACGTTACCTGGAGAATAACATCTTTTCTTGTAATGGTGGTGATTACAAAGATGGTTTAGCCGTTATGGTCGGATATACGACCTATGGGTATGAAGCCATTATTGCCCGAGGGCATCGCTAAAGTCATTACATATATCAGTAAATTTGTACTACTATTATACGTTTTCTTATTTCCCTGTTTCTTAAGTATGACTTGAGAACTTGAAATAATTGAAGGATGCAATGAATCTTTACGCGATTTTTTATTCTAGTTCCCAAATTGTATTTGGGAACCTAATAAGATGGTAAATGCGAAGCAGATATAAATTTACTCCTGAACTTGGATTGTATTTCACCAGTTCATCAATAGTTAATTTTATTCCGGTATTCACAAGAGATCCATATTTTCAGATAATAATAGAATCGTTAGAATACTGTAGACGTCAAAAGAATATACGGATATTTGCATATGCAATTATGAAAAACCACTTTCATCTGCTTATTTCAGGTGAGTGTTTACCCAAGGTTATCCAATCTATGAAGCGTCATACTGCCTGGGAAATTATTAAACTGGCTGAAAATGAAAATAGATATTACTTGTTGGAACAATTTAAAAAATTTAAAAAATCATATAAAGTTAAAAGTAAATACCAAATCTGGCAGGAGGGTGTACATCCGCAATTCATTTCTTCGATTGATATGCTTGAACAAAAAATGAACTACATCCATAACAATCCTGTTGAACAAGGATATGTGAATTCTCCGATAGATTGGGTATATAGTTCAGCGAGGAACTATAGTGGTTTGAAAGGCATATTGGACATTGACAAATTGGAGGTCTGGTAATTTGACGTTCCCAAGTGCAACTTGGGAACGAGATGAACATGTTATTTTATTCTGGTTCCCAAATTGAATTTGGGAAACTTATAACTTCACTTGAATTTTTTAAACACCATTAATCTTTACCGCTGCGATCCCGTGTTTACCGTCCATCTTGATTAAAAACGGATTTTTACACTTCACATGAACAAGGTAGTCGGTTCGTTCAACGACGGGTTGTTGTTTCAGCCATTTCCAGTTAATGAAATCCCGGTTGGAATTGTAAGGAATTGTGAAATAACCGATCTGCATGGCGATGATATTATGAAAAAAATGAGTTCCCTGGGACGGATCGACGGTAAATCCCTCGATACCCATTTCCACAATGACTTTTGCGTTGCTGATATTCACATACCTGACCGGAACTCCGAGAAACCGATCCTGTGATCCCCAGCGCCCCTGGCCGATGAGCAGGTATTCCCGGTTTGCCTGTTTCATCTTCAGATTCATCTGTTCAATTTCATTACGTATATCGACGGTTTTCAGTTTGTCGAATTTTTCAGGATCGATATAGATGATATCCTGAATGCCGGAAATGATGCCATTTCCCATACTTTTTGAAGTATAAATCAATAATTTTTCAGGATCGAACGTTTCGTTGGACAGATCAATATCTTCCGTACTGACTGCCAATGGTCGGATTTGAAGAATATAAAATGTTGGAATAATCGATTTTTGCCGGTTCTTTGACAGGTTGACCGCAAATTCGATTTCCACCGGCATTCCAAAGGCTTTTTCGCCAATATCGAGAAGATCGGCTATAATTTCAGAAAGCGGAAAGAAATTATACTTAATGATATTTTCGAACGTAACAGCCCGGGGACCAGAATTTGCAAGACCGGAGATGAACCGTGAATTATCATTATCCCAGACCGAAGCGGCATGTTTCAGCGCCCCGTCTTTTTCTGCCACTGCGATTTCGATTTTATCTATGGTGGCCTCTTCACCCAAAATCAGGTCGAAATCCTGATGGGTCATATTAATGCCGTACAACTCTTTTTGAGAATCGTTGAGAAGGCTCTTTGGTTGCAGGAATTCAACTTTGGGGTATTTCGGGCAAAATCTGAAATGTTTACCGCCCTCGATCACCGATTTGCCAAGACCAACCACAATTGACGCAATACCATCTTCATTTGTCAGGTTAGCAATGGGATAAAAATTATGAGATTGGGCAATTCCCGATAAATGAGGATAATAATAATTACCGAACTGCGAGCCAACCACCTGCTGAATGATGACCGCCATTTTTTCTTCTTCGATCTGATGATTGAGATTTTCGATATAAGTGCGCGAACTTTTAATGAAAACGGATGCAAAAACGAGTTTTATGGCCTCTGACAATTGATTTAAGCGGACATTGATGTTGGGATGACTATTCGGTAGCATATAGGTCCGATAAATCCCGGCAAAGGGTTGTGAGAAGGAATCTTCAAGAAGACCCGATGAGCGAACAGCGAGGGGATAAGCAATGTGTTCAAGCATGATGGTCAAATGATCTATTAACTCTTTTGATAATTTTCCTTCACAGAAAATCTCATCGATTTCCTGATCGCTGAGTTTGTCATTGATACGCTCATTAATTCTATTCCGGCGGATAAAGTCGTCAAATTCGTTGGTACCGATAATTTGCGTGCTTGGCAGACAGATATGAACATCGGGAAAACGCTGACCGAAGTCCATGCTGACCAGTAATGAATTAAGGAATGCGAGACCGCGGCCTTTGCCGCCGAGAGAACCTTCGGTGAGACGTATAATTTCGTCAGGTTCATATAGACTGGTTGGATGAAAATTAACGATTTTTCCCTTTGTACGATTCTTACGAATTTCGTGGAGCGTCTTTTCAAGATGTTTGCGCATATCGGCGGTTGAATTAAAATCCTGAACAGTCAGTAAGCGGATTCGTCGGGCTATCTGGGTTTCACCCCGGGCCATGAGCCAGGCTGAGAAGTGATTCCGCCGGCTGTGATAGAGGATTGAATCATCAGGAATGTCTTTGAGTTTTTCCTCAAAATCAAACAGGGTACTGGCGCGGTTGATTTCATTGCCATCCTTATCGTAAAACACAAAGTCACCAAATCCGATATTATTAAGCATAAACTGACGCAAATCCCGAAGCAGGTGTTTTGAGTATTTATCAAGAAACGTAGCGTTAATTTCTTCCGCCTTTTGACGATTGCCGGAGTCCGATGACATTAGAATACTGGGAATATCGTAGATGTTTTCTTTGACCTTGGAGATCAGTTTAATACCGGCAGCCGGGTCCAGTTCATTATTTCGTTCGTAACTGATATCGGAAATGACGGCAATGATGTACTCTGTATACTTTTCATAAATCTCCATGGCTTTTTCATAATTGTGAGCCAGGATCACTTTTGGTCGCACCCGCATGCGGAGACGCTTGTTGATGTCATTCAATTCTTCCCGGATAAGTAACTGGGTCTGTTTGACAATTTCTTCATAAAGAAGCGGAAGAAACGCAGAATAGTAGGGGATTGAATCTTCCACCAGCAGAATGACCCGGACCAATCCGTGTTTTGTATCGTATTCCAGGTTTCGCATATCTTCAACAGACTTCACCATGGCGAGGAATATTTTAGCATCGCCTTTCCAGAGAAAGATATTATCGAAATATTGTAACATACTGGAGTAATTCCTTAACAAACTCAGATCGGATTGCATGTTCAACAACAGGAGAATTGGTAATTTTGGATCAAATTCTTTGATATTTTTAGCAAGTTCAAAAGCAGTGGTTTTGCCAATATGGAGCATGGAGATGACCAGGTCGAATTTCTTCGTCTCCAGTATACGCAGAGCCTCTTCGCCTGTGGGAACGCTGGTAATGATTGGTGCAGTGCTGAGATTGAGTTGCCGGTATTCACCATAAATCTGCTCGGATAGTCGACCATCCTGTTCGAAGATAAAAGCATCGTAAAAGGTAGAAATCAGCAGAATTTCTTTGACTTTATTACCCATCAGGTAATGAAAACTGTCCTCACCGTATTTGAATTTATTGTAGTAGTAAATCAGGTCATTGGTTTCCATTCCGGCTCCGTTTTCTCAGAGATGAATTTAGAGGAATATTCGGTAAATAGAAACAGTACAGGTAAGAGATGTAAAAATTTTGATATTGGATTTGAGATTTTGATTTTGTCGGGAATGGTAATGGTCAAGACATGAAGAATAAAATTGATTGCTTGCAGATGAAAATAATGAAGCATTGATCGAAATATGTTGTTTGAGTATTGGATTCAAACAAAAGGTAGTTGAATGAATACATAGTAGTATTGTTGCCCGGTTTAGACGATTGCTGTCAGACAATCCACTGCGGACATGCTTATTTCTTGTGAAATTGATGACTGCGGAACCTCCTGAAAGGTCAGGACATAGGCGCCAAAGATCAGGCTGATGCAGAAGCAGACAATTCCCAGTGATCGTTTAATGTGTTGCATTTTCTTATCTCCATTCTCATTGTGTTAAGTAACTGAAATTTAGATATCAGTTGAATGAAAAATGTTGTCAGCTTGATGTGATAAGTGTCACGAGAGTTTAATTGAGCAGGAAATCGTTCAGAACATCGTTGATATTAATGAAAACTGCGCCAACTGTGCGCATCTTTTCCAGAGCCTTTTGACCGTCATCAGGATTAACTGTCTTAATAGCATCTTCAACCAGATAAACGGTTTTATTCAGATTCCGAAAGCCTAACACTGCCGTCAGAATACAGTAATCTGTTGCAACACCAAAAACAACAATCGGGTCATAATCAGCTGATAATATTTCAAGGTTGGGATTATCGAACATATTATAGGATTGCTTCAGAAAATAGATTTCATCGGGGTTTTGCAGAATTTGCATGATTTCATTGTCAGAATAGTGTCTGTTTTCAATCCAAACCGGGTCCATCGGTGCCGTTTCAGCGATTTTCTGTTGACCAGCGGAATTCTGCATACAATGATTTGGAAACGGACCGTTATTTTGGACGAGTTCCGGGTCACTTTCGCTATGTGCATCGACACTGCCCCAAACCGGTATTCCGTTAATTCGCGCATATTTGATGAGTTGTTTGAAATGTGGTTTCAATGTCTCTGCTTCCGGAATGTAAAGTGCCCCGGTTTTTTCAATAAAATCGGTTTGGGTATCGACATCAAAAAATAAAATCTTATTATTTCTATCCATATTATTACTCTTTTATCAATTAAAGAAAACTAATGATTCAGTGATTAATTGAGTAAAAGGTTCCCAGTAAAAAACTATTAAGAACGTAGACAAGGCCAGAAATGCAGGAACTGATAAAATGTTATTATCCGGATGAACAGTTTTTGTCCGATAAAGACTGATAATCTCGACAGTATAAAAATAGATAATTGGAAGAATGCTGACAATCATCAATACAATAAGCCAAAGTGGGACGCCACCGTTATATAATGCTCTAAGGAGTAGAAATCTGCCGGTAAATCCGGACGTACCGGGCATGCCGATTAATCCAAGATAGAAAATTGTTTTAATTAATTTAGACTGAGTGGAAGTTACGTCACTTTTTTGGAGAAGGATAATTCCGGCAAGGATAACCGTTGTTGAAATAATCGAATAAATCGAGGCAGTTAATGCTTCATTCGTGAAAACCGAAATACTTGAAATGATTAATCCATAATGAACTATCAGTGAAATAACAAAAAGATCATTGATCGTTTTTTTCTTGAAGTAATAGAGATTTGCACCTGCAATAAGGCAAATCGAAAATCCGACGACAAAAATCATATATTCATCTGGGAATGTTCGATGATTACGAATTATCGGAAGAATGCCGTTTAATATTCGAATTAATGATCCATAAAGAGCGATAAAAGGAAGAAAATAGGATGAACCGAAATAATGAGTGTAATAGGTATTGTAACGTTTTTCATGTAGTATTCTGAAGGGCTGAACAATTCCATAAAGGCCGAGTCCTAAAATCAGGAACAGGGTCAGAAAACAATAATTAAGTGGAGATTCCGAAAGTTTCGAAACTGAAAACTGGACAACCTGAAAATTAAGCGTTCCTGTAAAACCATTAACAATCGAGAATCCGAAAAAGAGTAGTCCGAATACCAGTATCTGTATAGTCAGATCAATAGTAATCTGCTTGTTATCTGTATTTAGATGTGAGAATCGATTCATTATCATAGAATTGCCAATAAAAATCAATCCGACGCATAAAAGGAGTCCGATCACCGAATTGGTTTCAACCAGCAGAATAGATGCGATCAGGATTATTAATTTTTGAAGAAGATCGTTTGTATCACCGGCATGCCTGTATTTCCACAATACAGGTAGTTCAAATACCAGGAAAACAAACAAAAGCACAATGCTGAATATATTTGAGAACGGGTCAAGTACAAAGGAGTTGTAAAACAGACCGCCAGGATGGTCAAACCAGCGAATCAATATGAGAATAACAACCGTGACTAAACTGACAATTATCAGAATCTGCCGGATTTTTAACAAATGTCTTTGTTTGATCTCGGATGAGAAAAACAGGCAAAATACATTCAGGAGCAGAATGAATTCAGGAATAAAATAGTAGAGGCTAAGGAAATTATTCATTTTCTTCGAATTAGATGATGGTTAGGTGTTCAATTAAATTATATACGCTTCGGTCTATCATCTGCAGAACGGTTTCGGGAAAAATACCGAGCAGAAAAAGCGCAATTAAGATAACCGCTACAATGATCACTTCATTACTTATTTCACTCAAGTCTGTTGTAAAATCAAATTCATTTGTCGCCTGAATTGTGCTACGGATTATTTTAAAAAATTGTACACCAACCAGAATCAAGCCCAGCAATGCAATTACCGAGAAAATTCTGGTTGAAAGCATGTGAAATGCGCCCGATAAACAAAGAAACTGTCCAGTAAAATTCAGAAATCCCGGCAGACCAATACCTGCCAGCAGAACCATCAGTATCATAAACATGACTGCCCAACGGTTGGTGCCGGAACTCAGGGCTTTATCCATGGCAGTTCTCCGAATTTTTGGCAATAACACCATTATCGTGATAAGTAACCCGGCAGATATGGATTGAATAACTGCTCCGTTTAGACCTGCCAGGGCAGCGTCGGCATTTTGCTGCTTAATAGATAAAAGTGCCGATAATCCCAGATAGATAAAAGCATTCAGAAAACCGGTGAAATATATGACGATTTTCCGGTACTGCGGGAAACTGAACACACAAAAGGCGAAATACAGAATGCTTACCAGACCCAGAATACCGAAAATCAGGGCAAATTGCATGGAACTTTGTGGAAATAGTGGAATGACAATGTGGAGTATTCCGAAGATGCTGATTTTTGAAAAAAGCGCTAAAAGTAAAATCGATACTGATGCAATTGAATTCCCGGCAGCAGGCACAAGCCAGGTATGAAACGGAACGACCGGAGCAATTAACAAAAATCCGATCAGAAAAATAAAAAAACCTCCCGTTTGGATTGAATTCAAAGCCTCCGGATTTCGGGCGAGTGCGTTTAGATTGAAACCGGACAGGGGGCCTTGATTGTTGATTACTAATATACCAATCGTGATCAGACAGAATGAAATCAGAGCGTATATACCGAAGTATCCGTTATTGATATTTTCCGATTTTGAGGTAAAAAGCGTGATCAGTAAGAACATTGAAAACAGTGTAATTCCGTAAAACATAAGAAACAGGAAGAGATCAAATGCGATAAATAAACCAGTGATCCCTGAGTTCAATAACATCATTAAAACAAAGAAGGATTTTTGACGGTTTTTCAATTGCCAGCTAATAAAAACGGTTGCAAAGAAAATAACTGATGACATGGCCAGGAAGAGCAGATTGATGCCATTTAATCCAATAACGAAATCAATGTTTAACAGGTTAATCCAACTAAAATGCTCAACAAACTGCAGGTATCCGGCGGATTTATCAAAATTGGAAATCAATTGAATGACAATCCAAATTTGCAGACCAGTAACGACGGCTGATATTGTTTTCAGAACGGAGGATTTCTCCTCTTTGATCAGAATCAGAATCAGCGTACCCAAAACAGGCAGACTGAGAATGGTTAAAAGCAGGTGATTACCCATTTATATTACCTTTCATTCAATTGTTAAATAATGCTTAACACTAAGATGATTATCACAATGATCACTAATAGGAATGGAATTAGGAGATCATGTTTTTCCCAGGAAACTAACAGGCTATCTGAAATGCGATTTAAGATAGTTGTCGATGATTTTCGACTGGTAATTTTTCGATTCAATAATGCAAAACCGACAGCAATCGAATTGATATATGTTGAGAGTTTTATTAATGATTTTTGAATCGCGGTTCCTTCAATTGAAATAAATACGGCCGATAACCGGGCAAACAATCGGGAAATGGAATGTATAATATTTGTTGATAACGTTTTCGATATGGAGTGTATTTGTTTTACCGGTTTAAGAACTGAATGAATAGAAGAGGATTTTATGACCTGAAAATGATAGGTCAATAATGCCAGGAAAAAACCGATAAGTGGTATCCCGGCAATTATCCACAATGCAATATAGAATTGACTGTCGATGACATTGGAAAGTATTTTAGAACCACCTATCATCCGGAAAATCCAGTTATCTGAAGTCATCGGATTAAAGTGGGGTAAAGAGAAAACTGGATAAAGGTTTAAGAGAACCAATATTCCCAACAAAACATTACTGAAAAATTGGGGCCTTGAACCGGAAATATTTTGAGATTTCCAGCGGTATAGGTGATTGAAAAAATATCGGAATGATGCAAAGGATATCAGTAGCAGACAAAGACTGGTAAAAACGAGAATCACCCAGTATAATGGATTGTCCGATACGAAACTCAAGTACTGTTGAATCAATACATTCCGTGGAATGAAACCCGAACCGGGTAGTAGGCCGCTAATGCCAAAGGCCGCAAATAAAAAAATCCATACATTGCCGGATTTATACATTGAATTTCTGGAAACCGTGACCAATTGAACTTGTTGAGACGTTTTCTGACTGATAATCAGTAGAAGATTGGTAAAGGTGAAGCTGACAACGAATAACAGGGCATTCGGGAATGTATGACTACCGATAATAATTAAGAATATTCCGGTCTGAGCGATCAACAGTGATTTATATGCCGGTTCCGAACTATTTTTCAATATCGATGAAAATGCAGAAAATAATGCAATAACAATCCCGGTAATCAGAATAAATACCAGGCATGGACCGTAAAGAATATCCATAAATCTGACCAGCAGAATCATAATGATTGAAATTGCATTGATACTGAAAATGCTTTGATGAACAAATGGATTTGAATTGTTTGTTTGTTCTGAAAATGGCACTTTAATAAGTTTAATTATAATTGGCAGCACAAGCAAAAAACCAACAATACTGAAGGGAGATCCTTGAATGTTGGCATTGGCTATAGTGGCAATTTCGGAAATTGACACTGTATGAAATAGAGTGTATGTATATAAAACTGCAATCAGATAAATTGAATCGGCAATTAAAAACCAGATCAGATTATTTATTGAAGTTTTTCCGCCGTTTATTAACAGATTTCTGTAAATGACAATTCCACTAATTAGTGCCATCCCGAAAAACAGGATCAGGAGGCTGTCAGCCAACAGAACCAGCAACCCGGCCATTACCAATGTAAAAATACAGTTGACCTGATGTTTGACCGCATTATCCCACGATTTAGACTGATTCTTACTGGTTTGATGAGTATAAAGGCCAATAATTTGAACAAGAAACAATGTTGCCAGCATTGCTCCAAGTATCAATGTTGAATTGTTGATTAAAAATGTGATTGCCAGGCTCATTGAACCTAACTGCAACCAATCAAATGATGTACTAGCACTGAATTTTGGATTCCCTGAAATAATCTGCGAGACCAGCAAACTGTATGTTAAGATAGTAAAAAGAAATGTCGGCCAGATATATAAGCGGCGGTATTTAATACTGAAATTCGGTATCAGGTTATTAATTATCAGTAACGAAAATAGGAGCCAAAATATTAGTGTGAGGATAAATGTCATGGTTTCTCCGATAAGTCAGGAGTTATTCTGTTTTCGGACGTTTTATAAATGATAAATGATGTCAAAATAATGAATACGAATATAATTAAAATGACCGACGTATAAAGCATAATATGCCTGGTTTGTCCGAATCTATTTGAAAGGCTGAAGTAGGTAATGCATGCACCGGCAATAATAAGAAAAACCGATTGCAGCTTGAATGTGAATGAACGGTTCATAATACAACCCAGTATTCCGATGGAAAACAGTCCAAAAGCTCCGGCCATTAACAGGAAAAAATTACTCATCCGTCTTAAAGATTCCTTTCAGTAATAGAGATAACTGGATAGAAAAAAGAGCTGATACAATAATGTATATCCAAATGAAATCCAAAAATTCTACCGAAACTAATGATGTTGGTAGATCAAGGGATTCGGATTGGCTGACAGCATCTATGAAAACCAGTAATGATACGATGGTATAAAGTGCAACAGTGCCCAAAGAAAGCACATATTTAAATTGAAATTTTAGATGGAGGCTTTTTTTAGGTTCGGCATCTGGAGAAAGCAACAGAATTGTAATTACAATCAGAAATCCCGCAAACAGAAAAAGATGCGCAAATACCGGCCCGGCAATTTTCCAGAAAAGAAGATATAAAAGCAACAAATTGACCGGAAATAGTATTGATTTTATCCATTTATTTTGAGTAAGCACCCAAATTGTGGCTGTACCCAGGATTAATAAAATCAAGATTGTGAGTGACACGGACAAATGAACAGCCCTTCCTAACTTTTTAAGTTTGCAAAAAGATTAATCCTAAAACCAGTGATATTATCTGAATCGGAAAAATATATGTATATGTCAGATGAAGTATCTGTTCTTCAACTAAATGCGGGATCGATCGATAAACGAGTCTGATTAAAAACAGGAAAATACAGATTTTTATTAATAACCATGCAATTGCAGAAGTGTTACTTATCAGGGAAGTTCCATCGTAAAAGGGTGATGTATAGGCACCCCAAAACAGGAAGATATAATAAAAAGTAATTAGCACTAAAAAGCTGAATTTCCATAATTCAACGACTCTGTAGCTGAACGTGTGGTTCATTTTTAAGGGATGAATAGGTATTTTGAATGGGATAGTTTGTTCAGTCTGGTTAAGCAACTGAACCAGTAATACAGCATAGACAAAAAAGAGTACTGCATTTAGAAACAGTAATGGATTGCGCAGGATATTCCACGTGGGCAGTGTATAAAAAAAACGATTTTGCTGAATTTGAACAATTGCACTCATTCTGAATGAGTGCAATGAACCGCTGACCGATAAGCCCGCAACGATGATCACAATGAGTACAGTCAATAATAACCGACTATTTCGGCGAACAACCGTAGTGGTATTTACATCGGAGTAATTCACAGTAGTTGCATACACTATCAGGTTTAATAACATGCATAGGATGACGATCATGCTGCTGTAATTCAACTGGATACCGGAATATTGTTGGCTGATTGGGAACAGGATTAGTAAACAAATATTGACTAAGGCCATAAAAATATAGATAAGATTAAAGGATAAAAACTCCTTTCGGACGTTGAACTTTGATCGGTTTTTTCGGTAATCGAGAAAATGATTCAATATGGATTTAAAAGGGGAGAATATTTTTGTTTTGAGGCGTTGATCTGATTTTAAAGGAGTAAAATTATTGGCAATTGCGGTAGTAATGATCAGAAATGATATAAATAATAAAATAAGTAATGATATGGCGTGTGACATCAGAATTTGGTAATTAAGTCCGGGGATTGCTAAAAATCCGTTATTTATTGTGCTTTGTAATATAGAGGTCAACATAGCGTTCATTTGTGAATGAGATATTTTACAGGATTAAGATTAAGGCTGCTTAATACAATTTTTGCTGATGAAATTCGTTCACCAACGAGGAATGAATCCAGGTTTTTTATCACATTGATAACAGGATATTGATGTTTGCCGGTGATATAATGATTATTTTGGTTCTTGCTGATATGACTGACAATCTGGCCCTCAGCATGATTAAAATGAATCGTAAATTCAGAATCCCGGCCTGATAAAAATGGTTGAATTATTAAATTGATATCTGATTTCATGATAACGTCAGTTATTTGAGTGATTAATCGAAGGGATTGTCCAATTTCCATAAACCGTATCCAGGTACGATTCCAGGAATCGCCAATTGTTCCTTTGCGAAAATTGGTTTTAACCGGTTCCAGATGTATACTTTTGGGAAGTTGATAAGTTGTAATAAGGTTGTATTCTGCTGGTGGGAGTGATGCGTAATAATTGGGTCCCGACAGGGAATAGTGTTTTGCATGTTTCTGACTGATAATACCAACATTTTCAAGCAGATTGGACAATATGGTTTTTCGGATTAATTGTTTTTCGTAATACCCCAGACTTTTATGAATTGCATGCATTGAATCGGTCAGGATTTCAATGAAACCTATTGGCAGGTCTGATGCAATTCCGCCAATAACAAAGTACTTATTTAAAGATTGCATTTTGTCAATATTTAACAGAAGTGTTCGAATAATCGCGCTGTTTGCCACTGATTTCTCAAAGAGTATTGGAAACTGAATTGCATGAGCAAGTGTAGTGAAATAATTGAAGTGATTGAGTAAACGGTACATTTCCATGAGCAGTAAGCGGACCAATCGGGCATATTCAGGCACCATGCAATGATAATGAGTTTCAATCGCCATGATTTGGGCCAATTGCACATCGAGTGTATCCGGAGATTTGTAAATATCCGGATAGGGAATCAGTGGTTGTTCCGGGTTACAATCGGTAATTATTTGAATTTCCCGGATCTGATCCAATAGTAGATGCCCGATCCCTGTAATTCTATTATCGGAATAATCAATGTTAAACAATAATAAAGTCTCTTGGTCGTTGAGATAATAGTGTAAATTAATCTGTTTATTACTGTTCAAATGACTACCGTTTAAATTTATTTTGTTTGTTTTGATATTTGATTCTGCATGGTTGTATTTTTATAATATAATTTGTAGTAAACAATTGAATTAATAATAAGATATACAAGAATAGGAACAATTAATAATTTGTGCTCATCATTAAAATAATAACCTAAAAAGAACAGGATGGCTATCGTTACCAGACAAAATAATTGAAACAGAATCCAAAACAGATGATAACGGTTAGATTGATGAAGTGTTGATGGCTGCGTAAGTTCCCTCTCTCGATTTACTGTAATTGTTGGCATTGCCCCACATTTTCGAACTGAAAAATTTACCAGCAATATCAAGGAATGTCAAGCATAGTCAGGAACATTACGCTGTTGTTGTGTTTTTATTTTAATGCAATTAAGTTATCAGTCAAATAATGAAGGAAGTATTTCAATGAAATTAACCGATGATGCCCAAAGTTCTCTCTATGTTCAGGACTATTCCACGAAACCGATAATCGACGGTGTTAAAATTATAAATCTCCAACGCTTCAATGATGAGGGTGGATCGCTGACAGAAATTGGTCGTCTGACTGCCGGAATTTTAGATGCCGAAGAATCCTTTACGGTTGCTCAAATAAATTACAGTGAGATGGATGCCGGAATGATAAAAGCCTTTCATATTCATGAAAAACAATCGGATATCTGGTATGTGCCGCCAACGGATAAATTGATTCTTATATTGGCCGATCAACGCAGTGAATCGGTAACTGCCGGAAAAAAAATGAAACTTGTGTTAGGGGATTGTAAATCTCAGTTAGTAGTGATTCCGCCAGGAGTTGCGCATGGTTGTAAAAATTCCACTTCAAAGCGTTCGCGGATTATTTATTTTGTCAGCCAGAAGTTTTCATCCGACGTTTCAGAATGTGATGAAAAGCGCCTGCCCTGGGATTTTTTCGGTAGCGAAATCTGGGAAACGCCCAAAGAATAGATTTTTCTATTTCTGATTCTTGAGTCCGTACTTCGCTAACTTGCTATAAAAATTCTTACGATCGATGCCATATATTTCAGCGGCTTTCGATTTATTGTATTCTGCCAGTTCAAGAGCCTTTTTCAAATATTGCTGCTCAATGGTTTCCATTAAAGTAATCATGCTATCTTTTAATGGCGAACCCTTTTGATAAACAATTGGAACATTGGTGATATCATCTGAATTATTTATTGATAGTCCCCGATAAATAATATCTTTTGGAATTATCTGTTTTTTTGCCATTAGAACAGCAGTGCTGATAACATGCTGCAATTCACGGACATTCCCCGGCCAGTTATGAGTCAGTAACTTGTCGATAACATCAGCGCTCAACTCATCGGGTATCTGCTTGTTAAGATTCAGATTGCATTGCTGTACAAATCGCTTAGTCAGGTGGATTATATCATTTGGTCTGTCTGCAAGTGCAGGTACTTTGATCGAAAATTCAGCGATGCGATAATATAGATCCCGTCGGAACTTTCCTGCTGCGACTAACTTCTCAAGATTCTCCAGAGTTGCTACAATCAGACGAAAATCAACATCAAATTCCTGATTTGACCCAATTGGCGAAATTTTTTTCTCTTCCACTGCGCGAAGAAATTTTACCTGCTGTTCCAGAGGAATATTCCCAATTTCATCAAGCACAAGCGTTCCTTTATGTGCTGATTTAAATTTGCCTTCTTTATTATCAAATGCGCTTGTGAATGAACCTTTTACATGTCCAAAAAGTTCACTCTCAATCAGAGTACTGGAAATTGTGCCGCAATCGACATTTACAAAGGGAGCGTCTTTTCGCAGACTCTGTTGGTGAAGATAGCGGGCCAGAAGGTTTTTACCACTGCCGGTTGGTCCTTCAATTAGTACAGAGTAGTTGGTATTTGCTACTTTTTTTGCATCATCCAGAACTTTGGCAATTTTATTGCTTGGCCCAAAATCATCAAGAGTAACAAGTTTGGATGGACCTTTGGCTTTTAATTCCTTTAATTCCTGCTGGATTTTGAATCTTTCCAGACCATTTTTAACACTTAACAGCAATTTGTTATTATTAAAGGGCTTATCAAAAAAATCATAAACACCCTGTTTGATAGCATCTACCGCTAAAGGTACATCTCCATAGGCGGTGGTGATTATTACCAATAGACCATGTTCAATTTCAGGTTTTATTTTTTCAAGAACCTCCCAGCCATTCATTATCGGCATATTCATGTCCAGAATCATACCGTTTGGCTTTTCAGCATCAAGGATTTTCAGAGCTTCCTCACCATTCGCAGCACCAAAACTGATATAGTCGTTTTCTTCGAGCAGCTCCCGAATATTTTCCTGGGTATCAATGTTGTCATCGACCACTAAAATGGAGTAGGGCATTAGATATCCTCATGATTAATTTGTTTTGGGTGATAAGCATTCAAACATATGCTGAATGTCGAGCCTTGACCGGGTTTGCTGATTATATTTATTGATCCCTGATGGGCTTCGACAATGTCTTTCACAACCGGCATTCCCAGTCCAAAGCCACTGGCTTTCAATGTGTAAAATGGTTTGAATATATTTTGAATCGTCTCTTCTGACATGCCACATCCGGTATCACTGATTTCAATACAAATAGTATCATCCGCTGAATTAGCATTTATCGTCAACGTTCCTGTTTCGGGCATTGCATCGAATGCATTATTAATGATGTTCGAGAACGCCTGTTCCAATCGGAATTTATCGCCTAAAATGTCGTGTACGGATTCATTTACAGTAGTTTTAATCGTAATTAACGGATTGTTTTCAATTTTGTTTTCGGCATATGAACGGAGGTCTGTGATAAAGCCGGGAATCTGAATTACAGTGAGATTTAGATCCGGTTTATGGGTGAATGAATACAGTTCCCGAATCACGTGGTTACAGATATTTACATTTTTATTAATGATATTCATGTGTCGTTGGATTTTAGGATTTTCCCTGGTGTCTTTTGATGATGCCACTAATTGTGCAGAGCTGGTGATGCTGGTCAACGGATTCTTGATTTCGTGAGCAAGTTTAAGGGTCAGTTGCTTCATGCTTTCACGTTTCATCCGTTCCGCTTCCTGCAACTCTGCCTGAGTTATTTTCAGCTCTGTGGAATCTCGACCAATACCATGAATCCCGATAATATTACCGTTTTCATAAATTCCACGTATTTTTAGCCAAAGGATTCGTATACCACTATCCCGGGTCTTGAAATTCAACTCACATTCAATCAGATGGTCTCGTTTAAATTTTACATAATTTCGGATTGCCCGGAACTGATGTTCGTCAGAGACAAAATTCAACAGGTTTTTACCGATTATGTCATCCTTTGTATAACCTAGTAATTGTTGAAAGAAATGGTTAATAGCCTGAATATTTCCATCATTATCAGAAATCCAGATAACGTCATAGGCATTTTCAAACAGATCACGATACTCTTCTTCGCTCTTCCGGAGTTCTTCTTCCGCTTTTTTTCGGAATTGAATTTCTTCAATAAGTTGTTCATTGGATTCGTGGAGTTCGTTTGTGCGCTGCCGAACCTGTACTTCCAGTAGTCGTTTCTGTTCCTGTATCTGGTGTATTCGGAACCAGAACGCGAAACCGACCAGACCGGCGACTGATAATCCGACTATAATCCGAAACAACCAGGTTCGCCAGAAGGGGGGAGTGATGGTAATGTTGATTTCTATTGGCTTTTCATTCCAGATGCCAACGGAATTATATCCTTTTGCTTTCATGATATATTTACCGGGAGGAATATTAAAATAGGTCACTTTATTACCGTTATTGGTGTAGTTCCACTCTTTTTCAAAACCTTCTAGCCAGAATGCATATTTATTTTTTTTAGGATCATTATAGTCGATAATTCGATATTCAAACGAAAATATATAGTCTTTATAGGACATTTCTATATTTTTTACATTGTGCATTGGAATAGGAAATTTTTGACTTTTACTGAATATTTTAAAATCCGAAAGCATTATTGGGGAACTTGCGTTATTTAAATCTGATCTAAAATAGCTAATTCCATTTGGTCCGTAGAATATAGAAGTTCCATTTTCAAGAGTGAGTCCTTTTAATGTTACAGGAAAATGTGAAATACCATGGGATGCCGGTTTTTCTTTGACAGAATTCAAATAGGTATCATTGAGCGTTTTGTCGTAACACATGAAATTACTTGTTGTATCAAGATACGTAAATAGATCTGTCTGTTTATCAAATAGCACCAATCCAACTCTGGTTCCAAGCCATAATTGATGAATACTGTCTTCTGTGATTGAAGTGATATTGTTTGATACTAATCCTTCTTCATCAAAATAGTGTATAAAACCATCATTGATTTTATCGTATTTATAAAATCCAAATGTCCTTGCAGCTATCCAAATATCACCATTAGAATCTCTTTTTATCAAATCAATTGGGTAAATTGACTGCGTATTGGAATTACCCAAAGTGTAGGATTTTGTACAATTGCCTTCATTA
>Ga0265595_1001401_pt1 | contig 18545 bp, 17 predicted proteins | sample saktaG_15_FD_190148 | JGI IMG/M metagenome (GOLD analysis project Ga0265595, IMG submission 190148) | Saline water microbial communities from Sakinaw Lake, British Columbia, Canada - sak_2013_06_06_50m | ecosystem: Environmental > Aquatic > Non-marine Saline and Alkaline > Saline ... | reverse complement strand
GCGTAGTGGCAGTCGCCGGGATGGCAGCCGAGGACCAGGACGCCGTCTGCGCCCAGTTCGAAGGCGCGCAGCACGAAAGCGGGCTCGACGCGGCCGCTGCACATCACTCGTATGGCGCGCACGTTGGCGGCGCACTTGATCCTGGAAGTGCCTGCCAGATCGGCCCCGCGGTAGGAGCACCAGTTGCACAGAAATGCGACGATTTTAGGTTCGAAATCTGTCATATCCGTACTTTCAGATAGTGAAAGTCAACAAGCCTGAAATATTAGACTACTTATAAGGGAAAAAGTCAATTTATATTGGCTGTTTAACCGCCCTGTTAACTGTCTGTGCTGCGGGGGATGGGCTTTTTTAACCGCTCGCGGTGCTTGAGCGCAGTCTCATCCATCTCGAACGCCTGCTTGATCATGGCATCAAGTCCGTTGCAGCTTTTCTTGATCTGCCGTGTATCCAGGGAATAGAATACCAGCGGGCCTTCGCGGCGGGCCTTGAGCAGTCCCGCATCGTGCAGTATGCCCAGGTTGCGCGAAGCGCGGGTCTGGCTGATGCGCATGGCCTGCTTGATTTCCAGCACGCAGGCCTCCCTTTCCATCAACAAATACATGATCCGCAACCTCGTTTCATCCCCCAGGGACTTGAATATTTTCAGTAGATCACGCATTCTCACCCTCGCATGCTTATGCGCACATGAGCATAAGTATTAAACTTGTATGATATATTACAGTATTAAGAAAAACGTTGTCAAACGCATATTCATATGGTATAGCGCCCATATTTGTGCGCGGCTTTAACCATGGCAACGTAGTTTTCGCCTTTGCAGGATGGGTGGATGGTATTGGAGGAACTGAGGATATAGCCGCCGCCCGGTGCGGCTACGGCTATGGTGTCTTTGACCGCTTTTTCAACCTCTTCCACGGTGCCGGTGGGCAGCAGGTGTGTGCAGTCGATGTTGCCCATGAGGCAGATGCGTTTTCCGTATTTAGCCTTGACATCTGCGATGTCCATGCACTGCGGCTGGATGGGATGAATGCCGTCGAAGCCGGCCTCCACCATGTAGTCCATGATCGGCCACATAACGCCATCGGAGTGTTTGATGGCCTTCATTCCACGCCGGTGGATGTGCCTGACAATCTCCGCGTGGTAGGGAAAGATGTACTCCTCGTAATGCCGGGGCGACATCAGGGTGGACTGGTTGTATGCCAGGTCGCTGGATACTGCAACGGCGTCGGCGCCGAGGTCTGCGCCCTTATCGATTATCTCCAGGATGTAGTCGGTGGCGATGCGGGCCAGGTCTTTCACGAACTGCGGGTCATCTTTGTAGAAATAGAACAGGTTCTCCATTCCTCCCATCATAGACCAGCTTTCGCGGAAGGGGCCGACAACAAATTGGACCTGGGTGACTTCCCTGCCCAGGCTGCTGACAGAGGCTGCGAGCATAAGGAACTCATCCTCCCGGGGGTGAACAATCTTCAGATGTTTCAAGTCAGATGGTCCCGCTACCGGGCCTTTGACCGTTACGATATCACCGACCCGGTCCACGTGGGATATCCTGCCCCACTCATCCTCGATGTGAGTGGCGTCGATCAGCTTTCGGTTGAAGAGGTGCATGGAGGTCAGCCCATCCAGTTCAAGGTCGCGGGTGATCTTGTACAGGAGTTCGAGCAGTTTTAATTTTTCTTCCAGGGTCATTTCATGGGCCAGCTTCACCGGTGGGACATCGTCCGTCAACTGCTTTCCCACATTGATGATCGATTCTTCGTTGAAGGCCAGCTCCCATACCGGCACGCGGTCCGGCTGTCCGAGTGACAGTGCCGCCAGCATCCTTTCTCTACCCGTCATATTCATAGCCCGGTCAAATTAACATACGGTCTAATATATGTCAATGCTATTTCTAGGAGATAAGGGCCGTTGAAGGGATATGTTGCTATGCTGTCGCGGGTTCCATGAGGGTGTGGAGGGCACCTGTAGAAAAGACTGTCGGTTTAATGCTAAAATATCTGCTGTCCTTTAGGGACACCGCTCTTTTGGCGCGGCAGCGTAGCTCAGCGGTAGAGCAGGGGACTCATAAGCCCTTGGTCACTGGTTCAATCCCAGTCGCTGCCACCAAATTATCACGTGTCATTGCGAGAGGCGCGGTGACGAAGCAACCTCCCATCTTGCAGTTACTGCTACAATAATCATATGTCATGGAACGGAGGCAATGCATGGTAACAAGCTATACGGCAAAATCTACAAAAATTAGTTCAGGCTACATGATCCCATTTGAGTATCCGTATCTGTTAAGGCATCAACGAACGGGCGTGTTGGGCAGAGATTTCATGCTAAACCTTACATTCTTTTTTTCGTTCTATTATTTGCAGAGACAAGGAAATGGCTGTGGATAATAATAAAGACAGGAGAATACCGCCTCATGCAGTTCTTGCCGCTCTGTTGGGGTTGTCTCTGCTGTTCATGCTGGAATGCTCGGCTGAGTCAAGCCCAAAGGCCGGCATGGAAATAACCGGTACAGTTACCGATTACCAGAATAATGCTCCAGCAAAAGGCATAGAGGTCAAGCTATATACTTACCATCCCAACCCGGTTTTGGAATACTTGCCTCCTACTGGTCACATAATGGGTACTGATATCACCAATGAGGAAGGCAGGTTTAAGCTTAATGTCGGTTCTGACCTGCTCGCGAGGTTGGAAAAGCAGGGCTACAATAGAGTAGTTGTATTTGTGGCTCCAGGCATCTCAGGTTTTAAGGTGATCGATTTGGCCGATGGGGCAATAACGGTTGACCTGGTCACAGGGGCTCCGGCGCCGGCCGGTATGAAATGAACCAATAGGGGCCAGGCCGCGATGAAACACCGCAGGCCATATCTGGTTTGATATTACGCTTCAAGTCGAGTGAAACCACTGAGTATTGCCCGGACACTCTTCGCCCTATTTTCATCCACTTTTTTCTCAGATATCCTTGTTATAAAAGGAAAAACTTATCAAGAGAATATCCCTGAAGGGATTTGGGCGTTAGGGAATAGAACGGCCTGAAAAATCGTAAATCTGCAACAAATTGCAAGGGCAATCGTATGGGTTAAAGATGCAGTTAACAATTGAAAAGGGATGGTCAATCTTTATTGCAGGAATTAGTGGTATTGTCGATATAATGCAGTTAAATTGGAAACGAGCTCTTTTTTATAACCAGGAAAATGGTAAACTTTCACTTGTGAGCCAGGCTCAGAGAACCTAAAAGGTATAAATAGAAACTGGTTTTTGATAGAAGAATACGTAAAGCGTGTCGAACGCCTCTAATCGTTCATCTTGACCTTAAGTCCTTGGTCATATATCGTTGCAGTATTATCGGAAGGAGAAAAAAGTGATAAGAAAATTTGTACCCGGGTTCATGTTCTGCTGTATTATCGTATCTGTTTTATTTGCAGCATGTGCACCGTCCGCAACCGTTGCACCTGCAGCACCGGAAGCGCCTGCCTCAACTTTTACTTTTTCATCCGCAGACCCCGCAGCCTATCAACTCAACGATATCGATGATGCCCGTCATGAATTCCCGGACGGGGAAAATTACGAGTGGTGGTATATGGATGCATCTTTTGAAAACGGGTACTCCTTTGTAACAGCGTGGCACTTCATGAATGCCAAAGTAAGCGGTATTCTTATGCCTGTCAGGGTAATACAGTTCTCCATTTATGATCCTCAAGGAAAAAAAATAGCTGCAGTACCTGTGTTTATGGCAGACAACTGCAATGCCTCTAAAACGTCCTGTGACGTTACAATGGGAAACAACCATCTTAAAGGAAATTACCCGCGCTATGATGTCGAATTCCTTGAAGGTAATATTGGATGCAAATTAACTTTCGAAAATCTTACACGGGGATACAGGAATCCACCCGATGGCATTACATATTTCAGCCGGGAACCTGAGCGGTATATGGGGTGGGCGGTAGCACAACCCAAGGCTAAAGTAACAGGCATATTAATCGTAGACGGGAAAGAGATACCTGTAACCGGTGTGGGTTATCATGATCATAACTGGGGAAACACCATGCTGAATGAAATTTACAGTTTCTGGCATTGGGGCCGAATCATGAGCGGAGATTATACTTTTATATATACAGTCGGTGAATCATCAAAGATAACAGGGAATAAACCGGTAACAGGATTAATCACCTTTAAAGGGCATGATCTGTTTGACCTGTCCGATAAATTAAACGCGGATTACAGCGACCTTGCCCTGGATAAAATGACAGGAATAAATTATCCGAAGACCATGGTAATGAGCGTGGAAAGCGCGAATGTAACGGGCACCGTAACTAACAGGGTGAAAGAGCTGGTGGAGAGCGAGCTTTTACCCGGTATGAAGGAGGGTGCAGGGAACGGATATCTCCGCTTTCTTTCTGACTGTGATATAAAACTGGATGTGAAGGGCGAAAAAATAGAGACCGATGCTCCTCTTATTCACGAGTTTATACACTTTTAACAAGAGCAAATGACATAACTTTATTTATTACCGCAGTATCACTGGAAAAAGTAGTAAAATGAAGTCTGCAACGATATCAAAAGCCGGAACTGGGACTCATAAGCCCTTGGTCACTGGTTCAATCCCAGTCGCTGCCACCAAATTATCACATGTCATTGCGGGCAAACCAGGTGATGATTTAGCTCCGGGTACATTGGGCTGGAGTGAACCCCTGAAACTGGACACTTAGGGTTAGAGAGGTTGGCGGGATTGGAGATGCCCCTGAAGTGATTTGGGCGTACGTTAAACCAGAGGCCGCAAAATCGGCAAATCTGAAATAAATTGTAATCCCAGTGGATATAACGCTATTGACGCGCATTAAACTTGATGACACGGTCGTAAAGTAGTTCTGTATTGATTGGCCCTACCCTGGTAGCTGGTTCCATGTATGCCCGGAACCCGATAAAGGCGGGCTCATCGAGTCCCACTCCATGCGCTTTGGGTCCGGTTGGCACTGCTATACAAGTCTTATCAGAACCACAGCTGCGCGCAAACTTGCAGACGTAAAGATATTTAGCCAATGGATTTCCGGGCAGATATGGTTCAGCACTCCTCGCATACTCCGTGTTGTAGATACCTGTTACACCATTCCAGCCGGCTTCACCATAGAAGTTGCAGTTTGCGTAGGTGGCTTTACCGGTGGCGGCATGATTGACACCGTAGACGATGGCAAACTCATCGGGGTCATCTCCAAGCGTTAAGGTATCGCTGCGAAGGTAAACCGTGTCGCGGCTTTCCCCGGCCACATATGTCTCTGTCTGGACTGCATCGTAAGACTCGGAAAGCCAAACGTAAGTGTTAAGCTCTTTTACTGCAAGGTCACTATACTTGGCCAGTATGGCTTTACGCAGCTCCTCAATGGCCGGCTGAAAATCCACCTCTGTTTTGCCGGTACCCCTGACGCGCAACTCCGGCGCCGGGAATGGGTCAAGCTTTACAGTTGATTTGGGCGTTACCTTGATACCTATCGTAACAGTATTAACATATTCCTGGCCGGCTTTTTCATCCGCAAAGAGCGCCATGCGCTGCCCAACGACGATAGTATCAAACTCTGGACCTGTGCCCAGTTTGACCATTGAACTCGGGACTATATATGTGTTAATAATGCTTTCCGAATATCCTGCTGATAATGCGACATTGCGTATACGCTGGTCAATACCTTTATCAGCCGTGATGATAATAATAGTCTCCTGGTTGAACGGGTTTCCCTTTGCACCATCGGGTGTGCCCGAGGTTTTGATGGTGAGGTTGTTCAGAGGATCATTAAAGCTGGTCCATACCCATTTGCGCTGTTTCTCTTTCTCATAGTACTTGTTGAAGATGAAGCCAACATAGCTAAAATAAGTGCACTCCGGGGGGGTTTTAGTTACGAGAACAACCGCATCATCAGGATTTAACTGCCATCCCTGAATGAGCCCCGGAATACTATAAAGCAGGTTATCTACCTTCTCCTGAGCACCTGACAATTGCTTGATATCCTTCATTTCCAAATTCGCCGGGGCAGCGCCAAACAATCCTTTATAGGGCGCACCTGCATTGTTGCCGGCGGCATTAGCCAATTTTCCGGCTTCATATAATTTAATCAGGTCCACGTGGATGAACGGCGCCGGCTTCAAAGTAAAATCGCTCTTCTCTAATGCGGAATAAAAAGTGTCCACATCACCCGTGGTCACTTTCGGAACAGACGCTTCTGGAGCACATGAAAGTGCTACAGAAATGATGAGAAGGAAAATAATCGGAGCCATAGCAAAATGGGATGGTCTTAACATTGACATCGCCCTCCTTCAATCCTGATTCAGCCCTGCCTGCAGTCTGATTATACTCTCGGTCGGTGTTTAATCCAATAATGGATTTCCATTGCTAATGCTATTCAGGCGGTATTCTTTTCTCAAAGGGCTCTTTGCGAATCAAACGGCCATAGTAGGCGTGCGATTGGTATAGGGCAACCGCCGGGTTATGCCCGAAGACCCTGTCCTTGGTAACCAGAACCGTTACCGGTGCCCTGGCATATTTGAAAAACAGCGAGTCATGCCCTACACACAGCCCTAACAATACATTAAAATCCACTTCGGAATCATTTAATATTTCAGCCTGGGATATGGGACTACACATGGTCTCCCAGTGGCCTGGACCAATGAAGGTATAGACTATCTTCTGGTCATCTCTGATTCCAATTCGCTCTTTAGGAATTCCACCCGCCTTACAGCAGACGGAAACGACCTCAAAACCGCGGTTTTCCAGTATTTGGGTAAGCATCTCCGCCTCTTTTTTTAAGCCAACGCAAAAGGCAACTCCCAACTTCCTATAACCCATCTTCTTAGAGAATTGAATTACCTCCTCCACTCTGGGATTACGCGACATCAGCCCCTCAGGCATATTCATGTAATTCTCAAATTCCTGAATTGATGCCTGACGGGCAAACTCCCTGATCTCCGGCTTATCGTATTCTTTAGCTGCCTTTTCAATTACCTCTGCTTTTATCTTCGTCGGGCAGTTATCCGGTCCCTCCATATAATGCTCACTGCTGCAAACAGTTTTCGAACACCGGGCACAATTTACATTTATTTCCATAATACTCACCCGTATCGCCATTATTTGAAGGAAGGGTTACATTAACCTGCCACGTGATAAATAGCGCTATTGCAGCGCTGTTTTAATCCTATCTCTTTTTACTTTTCTTTATCTCTGCCTCTACTTCTCCCGCGCCCTCTTTATAGAATTTCTCTTCATCAGGGGCTAATCCTTTCAACAACCTCATAAATTCACCGGCATGAACCCGCTCTTCATTAGCGATATCCTTGAGCACCTCGATTACCAGCTTATCGTCTATTGATTCTGCAAGTTGCATATATAATTGAATAGCCTCATATTCAGCAGCTATCATAAAGCGTATTGCACGAATTAATTCTGCCCTGGTTAGTTTACGATCCTTTTTAAGACCGGAAAAAGCTGTGCCAAAATCAGGCATAATAAACCTCACAATAATTTGGGCATCAAAATATCCGGATGCCTAAATCTTTTAATATGTAAAAGTGTTATTTGGTTCTGCTTTGTCTAAAGCACAAGCATTCTAAATCTGTATTTTTAACCCTTGCCTATTCGGTACATTTTTGTGCCGCATTTCGAGCAAACACCTTTTGTCGCTGGTCTGCCATTCTTCATTTTGACAGCCTTTGTATTGCTCATTTCTCTCTTCTTGCGGCATTTCATGCAGTATCCTATCATTTGTAAACCTCCTTTATATCTTTGCAGGTAGGATAGATCATTCAACTAAGAAATGTCAATGAGTAGATAGTACTGGTGCCACTGCATTCTCTGCGCTGATGATGACTGACAGGTATTGTCGGGCGGCAGGACGCCATGATGTGGTGGAGGCACATAAACTGTCAGCGTCATATCAGGTATTTGTAAGGCAGCTGTCAGGTGTACCCGGATCTACTCCCATATAATAAGCATAAAGTAACGACAAAGGAGGTGAAAAATGAATAACAGAGTCTTTATTGTTTTACTGGCACTGGCGGCATTAACAGCGTTAACTGCTACAAGTTGTACTTCGTATGCAACCAGTGAGCAGGTTCAGGCTTTACAAAACCAGGTCAATTCACTCAGCAACCAGCTCTCTTCAACTCAGCAACAACTGGCTGCCAGTCAGCAGCAGCTGAATTCAGCACAGCAGTCTCTCTCTCAAGCACAATCCCAGCTACAGCAGCAGAAGACGTATGTTACCTCTGCTCAACCGGTCTATCAACCTGCTGTCATCTATCGAAGCTATCCATCTGTATATCAATACCCGTATTACTATCAGTACCCCTGGTATTCACGGCCGCCGCAGCCATTTCCGCCTTCACCAGGCCCACATCCGGGACCGCCTCCAGGTCCGCCTCCGGGCCCACATCCGGGACCACATCCAGGCCCGCCTCCGCATCCGTAACCTGCATATCATATCACTCAGCCGGTCATGATCGAGGGAGGAAACCCTGATGGCATAGATGCCATCTATTCCCTCCCTCGATCAATTAGTATCGGTCACGCTATATATAACAAAAACGCCGCAATCAAGCGGATATTCGAGCTTCACTCTGTTTATCGAGCATTTGATTATTTAGACGGGTTTTTTGTGTTAGCAATATTATGAATACAATCGCTGCTAAATGCGGGGGAAGGTCAAAAGTAACTTGCATAGTCGAAGTCAAGACTTACGGTACGATTGACTGCCACTCATAAAAGCTAAGTAGTAAAGCTTAATATACTTTCCGCCTTATAATTTGGAATATTATGCCAAGGGAGATAATAACTAAACCAGCGATTGTAGTGACTATTACACTGTAATAAGGTATTTGATTAACCGATAGTCGCTTTATCAATATGCCAATTAATGCCCAGTCAACAACCAGAGCAAAGAACATGTCCCTTCGTTGAAAAAGCACTGTTAGAGCAATTGCTATGCCAACTATAATGACGGATACTGCCCAGAATTGCTCTCCAAGCCCGAATGTATTCCAATTGGCATCGACCAGCAAAGCTGTCGCATTGGCGATCGTTGCTATGGTAATCCAACCCAGGTATACACTGAAAGGAAGATGAACCAGGTACTTCTCTTTGTTTGCAGCATCCGATCTGCCAATCGATAGACGTAGGTAAATCGCGATTAGACATGTAAGCAGTAATATTATCAGTATCATGGACAGGGGGAGGATCTCATAGTGCCAGGCGAAAATCCAACCGATATTGGCCAGACAAGTTAGAAAGAATAATATGCCTATGTTATTGATGAAAGAGCGTTTTGTATCTACCTTGAGAGCGCTTATCGTACTGTACACGACAAAGATAGCCAGCAGTATATAGATTAATCCCCAAATCGAAAATGTCAGCCCCGCTGGCACAAACAGGTTTGGATACTGGTCGGACAGCTCACCGGTTGTTTTATTATTTATGGGAAGAGCATTGGCCAGTCCGTTAACGACAAGAACACCCACTAAGCCAGTTATATTTAAAATCGGTAGAATTACCTGTGATCCCCTTTTACCCATATTCCCTCCTAATCAGAGCTTGATAATTTATCATATTATCAAATACATTAATGCATTTCCATCGCATTCACCAATCTGTCTGACTGAACCCCTGTAAATTGTTGCCGGCTGCAATAGATCATGCCTACTGCGGGCAGACCAAATCAGTCAGACTTACTTCACGAGTTCTGAAGTGCAGTTTGGACACCGGGTGGCTTTGACTGGGATGGCTGTCGCGCAGTAAGGGCAATCTACGGTTGTCGGCGCAGCAGGCGCAGCTCCCTTCGTCAAAGACTGCAGTTTGGCCAGCGGACGGATGATAAAGAAGAATACCACTGCAGCAATTATGAGGAAGTTTATGATGGTGTTGATAAATAGCCCGTAGTTAATTGTGACAGCGCCGGCAGCCTGGGCAGCAGCTATAGAAGGGTAAGGACTTGGCGTGGCGCCTTCTTTTATGACTATAGCCAGGTTGGAAAAGTCGATATTGCCCAGGGCGAGACCGATAGGGGGCATAATAACGTCTTTGACGATTGAAGTTACAATGGCGCCGAAGGCGGCACCGATAATGATACCAACCGCCATATCGACTACGTTGCCTTTCATAATGAATGCCTTGAAGTCCGTCAACATGCCTGACTGCAGTACCTTTTGTGCGCTCTTCATATCACCCTCCGTCTATTTGAGTTATCGGCATGACCGCCGTGCTATCATGCAGAATGCGGGATGTTGGACTACTTATACCACGTGAACCACCGGCCTCCCAAAGTTAGAATATGTTCAACCGGTCAACTCCCGCGGTTGACTGCAATTATATACCTGCAACAACCGCCGCCACCAGGCTTCTCCCGCGTCATTGCGAACCTTTTTCAATGTTTGACTTATTGCTGTGTTACAAGTGAAAATATGTTATGCAGCAAATGTATTATTGTCCCAATTGCAGAGCACCGGTAGCCTACGGCCAGACGCAGTGCTCAAACTGTAAAACGCTCCTGAACTGGCAGGCATCTCAAACGCAGGATCAATATGCCCAACAGCAGCAGCAATGGCACCAGGCTTCTACCCATAACCAACCTGCAGGTTCGGGATCTCAAGGCCGGCATCAGCCGCAAGAAGGTGACGGCGGGCTGCTCTATCTTCTCAGCGGGTAAAATTTATAGCCGGTGGTGTAGTTAGACTTCCAGCAGTGGTGCTGGTTATTATATCGACAAGGGTGGTGGCATTATTTGCGCGGACGTTCTGCAGTGTCAAGATGGCTGCCGTTTGACTATTTCCCACCCTGCGGAAGGTTATTACGGCCAGTGAACCGTTACCGCTTATTCCATTGGAATCAACCATGGCCACCCACACCCGGCCGGAGCGTGTGAAGCTGAAATCGATCATGGCGTTGTCCGCCAGATCGCCCTTTGTCACGCTATCCGGCTGTAAAGTACCAGGGTCATAGACTAACTCAAACTCAAGGCTACCCAGGTTGCTGGCGTTGTTGGCATTGACCGGCACCTTCACCTGTCCGGTTGTTGCCCCGGGCTTTCGCGCCACCTTGATGCAGCTAACAGCAGGTATAATTATTACAACAGCCAGCGCCGCAATTATCAGTGTTCGCACAATAGAACCTAACTTCATGTTTATCACCTTCCTTTACTACGGCTTGGCCCTCTGCATAATCAACCGGGCATCCTCCGGGGTGACACGTCCATCTTTGTTAATATCGACGGTCAGGTCCAGCGGGAGCGCCTGAACATACATCTTCAGGGCAATCAGGGCATCAAGCACCGAGAGTTTGCCGTCGCCGTTGGCATCCCCTATTTGCTTCTGTCCGATGCTTAGCTCGCCGTTAACAGCATTTACGGAGAGAGCAGCACCGGAAGAACCGGTTGCTATGATCTCGGTCAGGGTTAGCGGGCTCCTGCTGCCTTCAGCTCCCAGCGCCTGGAATTCCACGACGGCCGCGGATCCGGTACCGCTGATGGACTGGGGCGTGGCAAAGCCGAAAATAATGAAATCAGACTGGACATTAGAGGTGAAGGTTGACGACGCCAGCAGAGAACCTTTTGACACTTTTATCACCTGGACAACTGACGGATTGTAACCCAGTTTGAAGCCCAGGCTGCCAACGTTTTGTGCATTCTGGAAATTAACAGGTACCTGAATTGTAGCACCCGGCGCCACTGTTCTGGATTCAGCAATGAGCGCAGTGCCTGCAGGTATGGATGTCGTAGTGGTAGTGGTGGTCGATGTGGTAGGGGGAGACACTATTTGGGAGGGGTCGAGCCCGGGTTTTTGCGGATATTCCGTTCCAGGCGTGATGGTGGATGTAGTAGTACCCGCAGATTGACGCACGGTAATATTTTTCCAGCAGGCGATACCCCGGTTATATCTTCCGGCCATGAAGTATTCATTGTCTATATCGCCGAGATAGATACAGTCCCAGGCGGGATAAATTTTATCCAGCCAGGTAAGCAGATTGCCTCTTTCTAATTTGTGATTGAAGCCAACATGCAGGTTAACAGCAGTACCTAATTTTACCCCGTCAGCGTACACGTCATATTTGCCCTGCCCGGGAAAAGCGTCCATCCTTATTTTGTACCATCTATTCACTTCCAGATGGAGGGGAAGCCGTCCGGTCTGACAATGTGAAAGCTGGGTGCCCCAGTCTATAATCAGGAAAAGGTAGCCGTCGCTGTATACGATTATCCAATGATTGTCATCAGTCCCAACCATATAATCGAATTCCACTGTGTAGTCTGAGGTAATGTCGTAGTCTCTCTTTGTGTATGCCATGGCGCCGCCGGGCTTCATGGAACTGATGCATAGCTGATCCTGCCCCAGGCTCACCGCGCTTTGACCGTCCTGTGCGGGCACCCATTTTGAGGGAGGATAACTGAACGTCTGGCCGGCGGCGGAGTATGTCTGTGAAGTTGAACTCGTACTGGTAGTTGATGTTGTTGTTGGTGTTGTCTGCGGCACAGCGCCTTTCGGCTGGCCAATTACAGTTATATTCCTCCAGCAAGCACTGCCCCGATTATAATTGCCGCCCCTGTAGGTAATGTCATCCGGATCACCAAAAAAGATGCAGTCAGTACAATTCACCATGCTGTGAATGGTACGAAAATCGCTTGTATTTGTGGCGGTTAATCCGGTAGCGGTACTGACTTTGCTGCCGTCTATGTATACATCAAATGTCCCCTGAGACGGATGGGCGTCCATCCTGATTCTGTACCATTGGTTGGGTTGCAGGTTGCCTGGAAATTGACGCACGCTGTATGGCGCCCCCGGTTGAAAATGAGATAAAGCTGTGCCCCAATCAATATCAAGGTGAAGGTAGCCATCACTATAGATGATAATGTAATGATTATCTTGCTCGGTGACTTTGAAATCGAGCTCCACCGTGTATTCAGTTGAAATGTCGTGTAACCTGGTTGTCTCCGCCCAGGCGCCGCCGGCATTCATAGAATTAATACACAGGTTACTTTGCTGCAGGCTCACCGAACCCTGCCCGTTCTGGTATGGAGTCCAATTGGTATAAGGGTAGTAAAATGTTTGCCCTAGTAAAGTGCTCGCAGAGGTAGTAGTCGTAGTCGTAGTCGTAGCAGGCGACCCTGTTCCCGAGCTCCCGCTCTCGTAACAGGCCTTTATCTTTGCGTATTGTTCGTATGCTAACTTTGATTCCGGTGTATTCGCCTGGCCATGAGAATTCAAATAATTTAGCTTATTGTAGGCAGTGATGTAGTCTTGGTAAGTACACCCGGTCTCTACCGCGGTCCCTGTTTGCCCCGGGGTAGTCGTCTGACCTGCTCCAGAGCTCCCGCTCTCGTAACAGGCCTTCGCCTTTGCATATTCTGCATATGCTGTCTGCGCTTCCGGCGTATTTCCCTTGCCCTGAGCCATCAAGGAGGTTAGCTTATTGTAAGCAGCAATGTACTGTTCATAAGTGCACCCGGTCTCTACCGCGGGCCCCGTTTGTCCCGGGGTAGTTGGCTGCGCAGAAGATGCGGCGCCTTCAAAAGTCCTAGCGCCATTGGTTTGATACACCCATGAAATCCCATATTCGACAGGGTCCAGCCAATCATAGGTTTCCTCAAGGTAAAACTTGCCGTATTTTCCGCCTGACCGCACAACATACGAATGCCCGTCAAGCGGCGTTGCCATTTCTACATATCCCGTTGCCGGCGCCTCGCCTATAGCATCAAGAGCTATCAGTCCCATATCAATGATGCCGGGAGAGTCATAAACATGGATTCCTCTGGGTGCGATGAAGAAGTCCGCATCGGTGAAGGTAACCTGGCCCGATGAAAAACTGAAGCCTTCATGCGCCTTATCCCAGTCTTTTATTTTTGCAAATCCGCTCGTGAGACTCGAGGCGGCGACGACGGGCGTAGATAAAAACAATAAAGACAAGGTAAGAATTGCTGCTAATATTTTAGATACTATGTTTATTTTCACCGCAACCTCCTGTACTGCAAGATTGGCCCGTATTTATTGATAATATATAGTAAGTATTCGTTAACTCACATTATATAATTCAGATTAATATCAGTCAATATCAAGTTGTGCTGACCTTCCCCCGGCTTGGTATAGCGGTCTCCTGGAGACCATGTGCAATTTATACTATGATTAGAGTATAGCCTGCCCGTTGACCTGATTTATACAATTTAGTATGCTGTACCCGATTCTTCAAATGATCGTGGCAGGTGAACAATCCCGGACGGTATTGATCATGAGAGTGAAGCCGGATTTCCAAAAGAAATTTGCTGTTTTCAAGTACAGAATAACGGGGGGAGATTAAAAAAGATGCCTGTGAGAAGATCAGCTTAAAACGAAAATCGAGTCTATCAATGCTACCACTTTATCGGATGGAACGACTCATGCCACGGAAGCCGTGTTACGCGCCGATGTCTACGGAATGTATCAGCTATATGTATATGCACTGGGCACAGATAAGGGCGAAAAGACCATAGCCATTATCGGCCTTACAATCAAGGGGGACGCAAACAAGGCACTGTTGAAGGAGATCGCTCAAACCCTGAATGTCAAATAAGCAACCGACTTATTGCTGTGTTACAAGTGAAAATATATTATGCAGCAAATGTATTATTGTCCCAATTGCAGAGCACCGGTAGCCTACGGCCAGACGCAGTGCTCAAACTGTAAAACGGTCCTGAACTGGCAGGCATCTCAAACGCAGGATCAATACCAGTCATCGCAGGATCAATATGCCCAACAGCAGCAGCAATGGCACCAGGCTTCCACCCATAACCAACCTGCAGGTTCTGGATCTCAAGGCCAGGATCAGCCGCAAGAAGGTGACGGCGGGCTGCGGCTGTTGCAGCTGTTAAAAAGTAACAGGCGAATCGTTGCCATAATTTCTATTATCCTGGTCATTGTTGCTGCGCTTATCATCGCGGGCATCGCTCTGCAGGGGGAAATCTCGAAGTGGTTTGCAGCGCCGGTCGTGGCGTCTTTTGATGCCGGTTCCTCGACGATCACGTCGGGGCAAGAGGCAACTTTGAGCTGGGAAGTTACCGGGGCAACCTCGGTTTCTATCAGCCCTGGTATCGGGACGGTTTCTTCCAGCGGAAGCAGGACAGTATCTCCCGGCGAAACAACGACTTATACGCTGGTTGCCAGCAGCCGGTTCGGCGGCTCTGTAAGCAGGTCCGCAACTATCGCGGTTACCGGTCCCCTGCCGTCCATAAACAGTTTCAGTTTCAACACAGGCAGTATCTATACGGGTCAGGCAGCCACATTGTCCTGGAGCGTTACAGGAGCAACATCGGTTGCCATTCAGCCGGAAGTCGGTAACGTATCGCCAAGCGGAACAAAAAATGTGTCACCGGGTTACACCACCAAGTACGTGCTGACGGCCTCCAATAATAACGGCAATTCAACCGCGTCAGCCACGCTTACGGTGACTGCATCGAAAGCACCTATTATTACCATATTAAGCGCCAGTCCGGCTTCAATTAATTCCGGCGAGGCCTCAACACTCACATGGGATGTCATTGGCGCAAAGTCAATTAATATCAATCAAGACATCGGCGGCGTCGCGTCAAAAGGTACCATGCAGGTAACTCCCGCTGCGACCGCCGTGTATACACTGAGGGCTGATAGTGACTACGGCTCGGTAACCAGGTCAGTCACTGTTACTGTGAACACAATAAATACAACAGGCCCGGCCATCACCAAAGATCCTCCGGAGATAAAAACTTTCTCTGCCAGCCACAATTCAATTATGTCGGGAGATAATATAACCCTGACCTGGGCTGTCAATAAAGCAAGGGCAGTTTCGATCAGCCCGGATGTCGGCAATGTGCCGTCTTCAGGTTGGACGATGGTAATACCGGCTGCCACCACCATCTATAAATTGTCCGCCGTCAATACCTTCGGCACAGAAACTGCAGAAACTACGGTTACGGTGAGCACGTCGACGGATGGCACAGCACCGGTAATAAGATCCTTTACTGCCACACCCAGCAGCATTATCGAGGGTGGTACATCAAGACTATCCTGGGATATAAAGGGAGACACCATACGTACTATTAATCAGGGCATCGGCATCCCGGCTTCAAAATATTCGCAATCAGTATCGCCAGCTATGACTACAAGCTATACGCTGACCGCCCTCAATATTTACGGAAGCGATAACGCTACCGTTACCGTCGTTGTAGGACCCTGATATTTCATCCTGTATATAATCCCCTGAAAAACAGGCCATCCCCATTTAAATGGGGATGGCCTTACATTTACCTTGCCTGTGTATTTCAGGTAGTGATTATAGCGCCCGCCACCATTATTCTGGGACCGGCGTGGACACCGATACACGGGCCAACCTTGGTTCGGATTATTTTAGCCTTGGGGATGGCAGAGCTTATGCGTTTGGCCAGGTCTTCAAGCTCATCAGGTGTGGTGGCATCCTCCACCACAATCTCCTCGGGATTGCCTGTCTTTTTCATCATATCAACCAGTATATCTACAGACTTGGCTCGGCCACGTGCCTGGGTAACCGGGTGTATCACACCATCCTTAAGCGTCAACATAGGGTTCAGCTTAAGCATTCCTCCCAGCAGGGCCTTGGCTTTGCCGATGCGGCCGCCTTTTCTCAGGTATTCCAGGGTGTCGAAAATCATGTAAACGCGGATCTTCGGCAGTATATCCTTTACCATCCCGGTAATCTCCGCCAGCTTCATGCCTTTCTCGGCCGCCCTGGCCGCTGCCAGTGTGGGCAGCAACAACCCGGCGCAGGTCCACTTGCTGTCTACGACCTCAATTTTAAGGCTGCTATCCACCAGTTGCTTGGCCTGCATGGCGCTGTCATACGTGCCGCTGATGCCGGCGGATATGGTCAGCACTATTATTTCATCGGTTTCTTTGGCCAGCTTCTGGTATGCCTCGGCAAATAATCCGGGGGCGGGTTGGGAAGTAGTAGGGTGCACCTTGCTTTCCACCAGCATCTTGTAGAACTCCGCGGGCGTGATGTCCACGCCATCCTGATAGCTATCGGTGCCGAATAACACGTTAAGCGGCACGATGGTTATATCGTACTTTTTCCTTATCTCTTCGGGAATGTCTCCGGTGCTGTCGCAGATGATCTTTACCATCCCTGATTTACCTCCATAAGTAGCAATCGAGTGTTATAGTATAGGCCGTAAGTCAGCCTGCCTGTAATCCGTAGTATTACTTAGTTATGCCGGGGCACGGTACAGCCGCTGCCTATGCCTTCGCCTTTTCTTTCCCGCCGTAATAATAGTGTTGCAGGTTTTAAGACGGGCTGATAAATTGTCAGTTTCATATCAGGTATTTATCAGTAGGCCGTCAAGTATATTCAAAATCACTGCTTTATACTGAGAATAAATAAATATCAAAGGAGGTTAAAATTGAAAAGCAAATTCGCAATTGGTCTGGTGGCATTAGTGCTGCTGACGACGGTAGCAGCTGCAGGTTGTACCTCGGGTGTGAGCAGTGAGCAGTATATGGCTTTGCAAAGCCAGGTGAATTCACTTAATAATTCACTCAGCTCTACTCAACAGCAGCTGGCTTCGACCCAGCAAGAGCTGAGCTCCACCCAGCAGTCGCTTACCCAGGCGCAATCCCAGCAACAGCAGCAACAGCAGCAGAAGACGTATGTTACCTACGCGCAACCGGAGGCAGTGTATCAACCCACCGTCATCTATAGAACTTACCCGTACCTGTATCAAAACTATCCATACGGGTATCAGGCCTATCCCTACGGATATCAATTCTACCCGCACTCAACACCGTGGTATCCCAATCCTTCACCGCCGAGGCCTCCCCATCCTCCGGCGCCCACCCCGCCCGCTCCTCCTGCTCCTCCTGCCCCGCCTCCTCCGCCTCCCGCACCTTAGTAACTGATCGTGACTAAGGAGGGACAGGTTGCATCGATGCAACCTGTCCCCCCTTTTAAATGTCCAAATCAGTCTAACAATCCTACCGGTTGAATAGGGAAAATATAGGCAGGCTTACCTTTTGAATTTCCAGCTGTAGGGCAGCTCTCTGCCGGCCTTTTCAATGGCATTTGTGTCAAAGGGGGTGCGTGTGGACTGGTAGGCCAGGGCCAGCTCGTGCGCCAGGGCCTCTATTATTACATGGTCGGCCAGTTTCAGACAGTCGCTCTCCGATACATGGATGATGCCCCTGGTCGGCAGCGGCAGGATGGTGAACCACCGCGCGGCCTTGACCTCTGAATCCCTGAGATATTCCAGGTCCAGTTCGCCCCACTCTGGCACCCCCTGTATATTCATGACGGTGCTCTGCAGGGCCCTCTTCACGTTGATGGGCAGCCTTTGCCACGTTTGCACTGCTATCTTGTTCAAACGCGCATCGCTTATATTTATGGGCGGCTGCTTCGATTGGAATTCCGACAGCAGGCTGAGGATCATCCCCAGCATTAAAGGTATGCAAACGTAAAAATATTTTTCCCAGCCCTGATCGCCGGACATATAATAAATGGTCCAGGCCGCGTAAACTGCGAAAGCCCAGTAAAACGTGTGTATGCCGATCCTTTC
>Ga0265595_1001397_pt1 | contig 18611 bp, 18 predicted proteins | sample saktaG_15_FD_190148 | JGI IMG/M metagenome (GOLD analysis project Ga0265595, IMG submission 190148) | Saline water microbial communities from Sakinaw Lake, British Columbia, Canada - sak_2013_06_06_50m | ecosystem: Environmental > Aquatic > Non-marine Saline and Alkaline > Saline ... | reverse complement strand
GGGGCATCGCTTAGAATCTTTTGCTCTTTTAACTCTTTGAGAAGGAGGATATTTTTCTAAGTCTTTTTCAGTTGCCATTAATTTTCCACATTCTTGACAAAATGATCTTAAACAAAGTTCAATTAAAGGAACATATTTTAAATGAATAACTGATTTTGCTAAATCAATACTTCCAGGATGGCCCAAACATTCTTTAATTCTGCCACCACAAGTTCTACACCTCACACCCGGGTCAATTGCGCCAAGTCGCAAATCCATTAAACCACCGTCGACAGGATAGCCGTCAATGTCATAAAGTTCTGGTGTTACAATTTTTGCAACTGTTATTTTTTTAATTTGTTCAGGGCTAAGTAATGAAAAACTTATTCTTCCTATTTTTTTTCTTATTGGATTTTGCATTTTAATTGTAATTTTTAATTTTAAGTGTATTCATTTTTATTCATATTTATTTTTTAATTCAAATGAAGTATTTACATGTAAACCTTGAAGTTCTTCAACAAGTAACTTGAATGCATAAGAAACTTCAACAGATTCAATTTCTTCTGAACCACACATCAAGCAAATATTTTTGTTTCTTATTGAATCTTCAATTGCAATTGAACCGCACTTTGAACAAATTGGTAATCTAACTTTATCTGAATCATATCTCTCTTTTAATAATAAAGAAGCACCGTGTGCAACTAAAGCTTGTTGTTCCATTTCACCCAATCTCAACGCACCACCACGAGAACGACCTTCAATTGGTTGACGAGTCAACAAAGCAACTTTACCAGAAGCTCTTCCATGCATTTTATTACCAACCATATATTTTAATTTCAAGTAATATAAACTTCCTACAAAAATTCTTGCAGGCATTTTTTTACCAGTAATTCCATTATGCATTGTTTCTTTACCGTCGTATCTAAATCCCATTTCTTTTAATTGTTTTTCTAAGCTTTCTTTATCTTCACTATTAAACGGAGTTCCATCAACAACATTTCCTCTTAATGCTGCAACTTTCCCACCAATTAATTCAAGTAAATACCCAACAGTCATACGACTAAGCAACCCATGAGGATTAAAAATTACATCTGGTTTCATACCTCCAATAGTAAATGGAACATCTTCTTCTGGAATAATTGCACCAATAACACCTTTTTGTCCGTGAGGGTTTGCATATTTATCCCCTAATTCGGGAATTCTATGGTCTCTTGTTTTAACTTGAACAATCTTATTGCCTTCGTAATCTTCTGTAATAAAAACAGCGTCGACAGTTCCTTTTTCTTCTTGTCTCATTGTAACACTTGAATCTTTTTTTGTTCTCACTGAAATTTCTCTTGCTTCTGACAAGAATTTTGGAGGAGATGTTTTACCAATCAAGACTTCACCTTCACCAACATTTGCTTCAGGATAAGTAATTCCATCTTCTTCAAGCAATCTATAACTTGATTCCATTTTATAACCTGAAGTATCTTTTTCAGGAACAATAATTTCATCTTTTAATCCACCTGCATAATTCATTTCAACAGCAGAATAAGGTCTAAAGAAAAAACTTCTTCCAACACCTCTATCAATACTTCCTTTATTTAAAACAATCGCATCTTCCATATTATAACCCTCGGCAGTCATAATCGCCACAACTAAATTTTGTCCTGCAGGATATGTTTTCAAAGTATCATAAACAAAACTTCTTACAAGGGGTTTTTGAGGATATTGTAAAATTGAAACATCTGTGTCTAATCTACATAAATAATTTGCAGAGTAAATTCCCAAAGCTTGCTTTTGTGTTTTACCACCTTTAATTAATCTTGCACTTGGATCGTGATTTGCATAAGAAACAAGTGAAATTGATAAACCTAAAGAAATAATTGGGTCGACTTCTAAATGAGTGTGTTCTTGTGATAAATCCTCTTCATAGATTGCAATTAAAGATTCTTCTTCTTCAGCAGCGTCGATATATTCTACAATTCCTTTTTTAATTAAATCTGCCCATTTTAATTCTTCTTGTTCTAATTGAATTAGATGTTCGTTTTTTAATTTAGATAAGCCTTCTTCAACAACAATCAAAGGTCTTAAAACTCTTCCTGGTTCTGTTGAAATAGAAATTGTTTGTAATCCTTCATCTCTTCTAATACTCATTTGTTCAGGTAACTCATTATTTCTTCTTCTCTCTCTTATTGTTTTAACAAATTCTTTTTCTTTAACAACATTTCCAATATAAAGCCCATTAAAAAAAACTTCAAATCCATTTGTCCCTTCTTTATCTAACCCTAATAATTCTAATTCTTTGAAAAATTTATTTTCATCTAATTCAGCCCTTGTAGAAACTCTACTCAAAATTGCAAGATTTTTCCTTAAACCAATTTCTGTTCCTTCAGGAGTTTCAATAGGACAAAATCTTCCGTAATGTGTTGGATGTAATGTTCTTGCTTTAAAATTTTCTTGACCTGATTCAAGCATGCTTGAAACTCTTTGCAATTGTGAAAGTGTTGCCAAATAATTTGTTTTATCCATGTTTTGTGTAACACCACTTCTTTCACCAGTCCATGCACCAGTAGCAATTGCAGATTCAACTCTATGAGAAAACAAAGTAGATTTAGCTAAAACTTTTATTGAAAAATATTTTTTTCTTTTCGAAGATTTTTGTAAAGAATATTGCAAATCTCTAATTAAAATTCCAAGATTAACCCTAAACAGCGTCGCTAACAAATCTCCAGAAAGTCTAACTCTTTTATTTGCATAATGATCCTTGTCTGTTCTTAAGTCTGGATTTTCTTTTGCAATTAAATATTGTTTAATTAATTTACAAAGTGTTACAGCTTTTTTGTTTTTATCTTCTTTTTTTTGCCCAATGTGCGGAAACAAGTAAGAATCAATTCTTTGTTTAACTCTATCTAAAATTTCTTTTTTAGTTCCCTGAAGACTTGTTTTTTCAGCAATATACATCATTGCATCTTCTTTTGTAGCTAAATTAACAAATTCATACAAATTAACAATAACACTGTCTGCTTCTTTTCCCAAATATCTTGCAATGTCTGATTCTTTCAAAAGACCAAGGGCTTTTAAAATAACAATTGCAGGAATGTCTTTAAATCTACTAAAAGACACATTAAAAATTCCTTTTTTATCTTCAGTAATTGTAATTGGAATTCTGTAAGTTCCTTTTGAAGAAAATAATTTTAAAGTCATCCCGCCTTTTTTGTTGTCCTCGATAAAAGGTTGGTTTTCTGCCAAATCTTCAGCCATAACCATAACTCTTTCATTTCCTTTGATTATAAAATATCCTCCAGGATCCATTGGATCAGAATAATTTTTAATTAAATCTTCCCTTGATAAACTATTTGTATTACAAGCTTTACTTTTAACTAAAATAGGAATTTTTCCAATTTCAACAAGTTCAGAATCAACATGCCCATCTTTTTTAACAGTTAACTCTAAATAAATAGGAGCAGCATAAGTTAAACTTCTCAACCTTGCTTCAAATGGCATAACTTTTGAAGAACTTCCATCTGCTTCAATTACTAAAGGATTTCCAACACTTATTTTTCCAAGTCTTATTTCAAAATCATCATTGTTAATTGTTTCTTGAATTTCATTAACAATTTCTTGCATTCGGTGTTCAATAAAATTATTAAAAGAAATAATGTTTGATTCAACTAAAGAATGATCTTGCAAATATTTTTTTACAATTAAATGCTTTTCCATTATACAACAACTCTATAATAAATTACAGAACCCCCTTCTTCTTTTCTTTCTATTTTAATAAGGTCTCCAATTTCACAACCTTCAGGCAATGCTGAATCGTTTGAAAATATTTTGGGTAATTGAGCTTTAGAAATGTTTAATTTGTTTAGAAACTCTTGGGTTTCTTTTTCATTCATTTTTGTATGTTTTGGTTGTAGAATGTGCATGTGGTTTTCTCGTCGGTATTTTATCTAATTTGCATAATTGTCTCTAAATAATAACAAATGATTATGTGGATAATAAAACAAACCAAAATTTGGTTTAAAAATGTTTCGATTAATTTGTCTTTTCAAAAAATATGAATTTTTCAAGGCCTTTTAGGTTTAACATTTCTTCTTTGCTTAAATTTTGAGGAGAAATAATTTTTATGTTAAAACAAGGCTTAAATATTCTTTTTATAATGGGAAAATAAATTTCTGCTTTTCTTTCTTTTTTAGTCTTATCTTCAAAAAAATCTGTGTAAAAAGAATTGTATCTCCACTCCCCTTCAAATCCCTCTTGTTCTTTTAAATAATTTATAATTTTTTTAATTCTTTTTCTTACTTCTTTTTTATAATTCCCAGACAAAGAATCATTTTTTTTAAAAGAATACTTTGCAACAAGAATTGTTTTTTTGTTTTCTCTTTTACATTTAACTTTCATCGCTTTTATTTATTTTTAGTTCTTTAAAAGAATTGTTGCATTAAAGTTCTAAAATACATTAAATTTTTAAACCAAATCTTTTTAATCTAATCATTATTAATTTAATTATGGCTCCGTAGCTCAGCCTGGTTAGAGCACTGGACTTTTACTTCATTTTGATGAAGAAGATATCCAGGTGTCGGGGGTTCAAATCCCTCCGGGGCCATAAATTCAATACATTTCATAACAATAATTTATTTAAATTAATTTTTTTATATCTTTATTATGAATCTCAACAATTTATTTCTAAAAAAAGAAGAGTTACCAATTTTATATGGGTCTTGTTTTTAGATATCAAATTCTTTTCAAATAATGAGAAACTAGTAGATAAATTGACAAATAAAATAATTGAGGGTATTAAGGAATTTGATGTATTTGTTTTATTGGAAGACAAAAAAGGAACAGAAATGTATTAGGAATTATCTGCAAATTTAATATTAAATAAAATATATGAAAAACCTAAAGTATATTTGATAGGAGCTAAAAGAAAGAATTCTGTTTTTTCATTTCATCATTCTGTTATTCAAAAAGATTCTTTAGAGGATATTTTATAAGATTTAAAAATTAGAGGTAATTGCTAGTTAGTTCACCCTTAGGAAATGCCTTCACAAACCTATCTTCATGCTTAAAAAGAATGCTCCCTTCAAGATTATTTTCAGTTAATTGCCTATATTTATTTGATATTCTCAATCCAATTTTTTCCTGTGTTATTAAGGGAAATTTTTCTTTATGACAATTTTTATTATTATCTATATAATTTATTTCTAAATCAAACACTCCAAGAAACCCCCCACCTATATTAGCCTCTATATCTATTGGGCCAAGATTTTTTCTTTTAATTTCTTCAATATATTTTTCAAATTTTTTCAAGTCTGACCGTACCATTTTACTAAGTTTAGATGGTACAGTGGTTTTTAAATTTTTCTATTGTTACTCTTACAAGGTGGTTAAAGAACTTTTCAGAAAAATTCCAGGATAATTTTATTTAATTTACTTTTAACAAAAATAGCACAATTTTTTCCAACATATAACTCTGCAACTAAATATTTTAATTTTGAAAGTTCAATTTCATTGATTTTTCTTTTCTCATAAGCTTTGTTTAAAAAAGTATGAAATTAGAATATCTTTTTTTCAACAAATTTAATTTAATGTATTAAGAATTAAACATATCCTTTAATAACCTCACCTAATTCTTCTTGAGTCATTGAACCAATAATTTGTTCTACGATTTTCCCGTCTTTAAACAACACAAAGTTAGGAATTGAAGAAACATTAAATTTAGAAGCAAGTTCTGAATTATCTTCAATATTTACCTTACCTATTTTTATTTTTCCTTTGAGTTCATCACACAAATCTTCAAGAACAGGAGCCATCATAACGCAAGGCATGCACCATTCTGCAAAAAAATCAACCAGCACAACACCGTCTTTGATAAATTTATCAAATTCTCCATTTGTTAATTCAGGTATTTTATCATTACATGTCATGACTTCAAAATAGAAATGATTATTTATAAATATTTATATGAGATTATTCTTCATTTAATTCAAAATCTAATTTCGAATTTATATAGTCTTCTCGTTCTTTTTTAAAATTATCATGAAATTTTTCATTATATTCTACAACTTTTTCTTTTACTTTTCCACAACTTTTTCCAAATGAAAGTTCAGGACAAAATCCTGCAGAATGACATTTTGGACCAATTAAGGATTTGACATCTTCTCCAACTTCTTCACTATTTTTAATTAATTGCATTTCTATTTCTGTTAATTTTCGCATTTCTGGTTCAGCAGTACTACAAAGCCTTAACGAAGAATATCCTGTGGTTAAATTGTACAAATCAAATTGTTTAACAACACCCAATTTAATTCCACGAGGAATAATTGCAATAGCATCACTTTCTTTAATTCCCGTTTCTTTTAATTTAAAATAAGCATCTAAAGATTCATGAAATGCAGAAACCCATAAGTTCTTTGCTTCTTCATTTTTTCTTAAAAAATCAGGCATGGAAAGAACATCTTCTGTTACCAAATTTTCATTGTTAATTTTTGCTTCATTTGCTCTTTGAACTGCATTGTAAATAGATTCTGCGTTTTGAGAGAGTGTTCTATGTCTTTTTACTTCACCCCAAACTCTCCAAGGAGTATTTGTTAAAGTTGTAACTGAAATGGTGTTATTAAAATCAGCAACAATGTTTTCCAGCTCTCCAAGAACATTTTTCCAGTTTGATTTTATTGATTTCAAATTTTTAAAAATTGAATCTTTATATTTCAAAAAATCTTCTATTCTTGATTTTCTTTCTTTACTCTTTAAATCAAAGGTATTTATTATTTCTGAAGAAAAAAATCTTGCGTTTCCTTCTTTCATTAATTCTTGTGCAAGATTTTTTCTAAAATGAAAAATGTTTGGGTTTGGATTCCCTGTTCTTGGAGCAGCTTTACGAGCCTCGTAAGTTATTCCTGCACCAGCTTCATGAGTAAATTCTTCAAATTGTTTAATTATTTCTTTTGCTTCTTGAGGAATTGCTAAAGGATCTTTTTCAGACAGCTTTGAAAAATAAATTAAAGTTTCAAGAGGCATAAACATAAATCCCCCTCCTCTGTGACCATATTGAACTATTTTACTAGCTTCTTGTTTGGGCATTCCCATTTCTTGCATTTTTTTGTAAATTTCAATATTTTTTTCAGAAGTTTTAACATATAATCTTGTTGCTCCATTACCTTTATCAAAAATTCCTTGAGGAATTAAAATTGCTTCTTTTGTTATTGGAACTCTTCTCCCTGAAGGCATTAATGAGCTTGAAAAAACAGCACCTGTAAAAACCGAATCCACAAATTTAGAAGAATCACCTTCAACAAACGCCCAATAACCAGGTGTTGTTGCCATAGAAGCATGACCTGCACCAGCAACTTTAATCAAACCTTTTTTTATTTGTTCTTTTGCAAATTCCGGGTCATTTTTTTTTAATTCAATTAATTCATTTAAAGCACCAACATCTTTGTAAGTTATTTTTGCAGCCCCATAAACAAAATCATCAGGAGTAATTTCTGTTCCATCCTTTAATTTCATAAATGGACCAAAATCAACAACATTAACTTTTGGATTTATTTTATTATATAAATTTATCATTCTCTATATTCCTCTCTTACTTCTTTAATTTTCTCAAGATAATCTAAACCTTCTTTTAAAACTTTAATAGGAGTGCAAATAAAAGCAGAACCTTCTAAACCAAATTTTCTCTCTTCAAAAGCATGAACTAAATCAGGAATGCTTGCAACAACTTCATATTGTTTTAATAATTTTTCAGTTGCATTTTTTCTCTCATTATACCAATCTCCAAAATGCAAATCATTTAAGTTTAATATTTTTTCAATATCTGAACGAATAGGTTTTATTGTTAAGTTATCATATCTTCCTGCAATCCCATCAATAGCAGGATATTTTTCACTCCATTCAGGATGTTTTTTGATTGCCATCTTATTCCTTCACCTCATAATTTTTATCTTCTTTTAATCTCTGATAATCTTCCTCAGAAAAATAAACTATAACTCCTTCATTATCCTTTGTTACATAAGGATTACATTCATTTTCAATCAACTCTAAAGCATCTTCCTCTGAAACCCTCTTTCCACCTATAGAAAACCATGTCTGATCATTATGCCCTAAACTTGTTTCAAGTAATTTTTTAACCATCCTGAATAAAATTCTTTTTCTTTTATAAATTAAATTATAATCTAGGATATACTTTAACCACAACCTTCAGATTCTCCGCAATTGTTACATTTTCTACAACTTGCTCCACTCAATTCAGTTTTACTTCCACAAATTTTACAAAAAATATCCCCGACTTCTAAATTTCCATTCTCAGCTTTGTCTTCATAAAGTGGGAAAATTTCTGTTATTTCCCCATTTTCCATTACTTTATCTATGAATTTTATTCTAGATTCAAAATGTTCCCTCCTCCTCCTTTTTGATAAAATGTTACATCTAAAATCTTCAATTTCATTTGAAGAAGGAGCATTATCACAAATAGAAGTATCTCCCAAATATTCTAATTGAATTATTTTTGCAAAAAGGTCTTTTATTCCTGTGCAGGTTTTAATGAATGGATGGTCTGTGAACCCATTTATTGGATCATGAGACCCTTTGTTATGTTTTATAAATTCATCTAAGCTCATTCCTCTTTGTCTATTTCTTGAAGCTTCTTTTGCCCAAGCAGTATAAATTGCACTAAAAGGAGATCCAGAACTTCCAAATTCCACAAAAAAATCTGCAGGAGCATCTTTTGGAGGTTTGTTTTTATATTCTCCAATCATCATTTGAATTCCTGTTCCATTTATTTTTATACTTCTTCCAAATCTTTCTACAGGATTATCTGGTTTTATTCTATCTCCCCATTTTAAATTATTAGATTTTTCTTTTTCTTTTATATTAACAGGTTGTGTTCCTTTTGAGCCGTCGACATATAAACTAATTGATTTTAATCCAAGTTTCCAGCCTTCAATATATGTTTTTTTTATATCTTTAATTGTAGATCCTTTTGGAAGGTTCACTGTTTTTGAAATTGCTCCAGATAAGAAAGGTTGCGTGGCCGCCATCATTTTTAAATGCCCTTCTACAGAAACACTGTTATCTTGATTTAATGCTGTTTGAAATACTTTGTAGTGTTCTTTAATTAACTTTGGAGCTCCAACAACTGTTTCATTTTCATTAATATACTTAACAATTTCTTCTAATTCTTCTTTAGAGTATCCTAATTTTTTTAAACCATTTGTAACAGAATCTGCAACATTCATTTCCAAACTTCCTCCCCCTGCTAGCCCTTTTTGAGATTTTAGTGCGAGCAATGGCTCAATTCCAGTGCAATCAACCCCCATCATGAAACCAATAGTTCCAGTTGGAGCCAACAAAGTAACTTGAGCATTTCTAAAACCATATTTTTCTCCCAATTCAATTGCCTCTTTCCAATTTTCTTTTGCTCTTTTGATAATTTTATTTATTTTTTCATTATTTGTTTTTATTATATCTGTTTTTAATTGATGCTTTTTCAAAACATTTAACATTGGTTCTTTATTTTTTTCAAATTCTTCAAAAGCCCCCATTTTTGAAGCTAATGTTGCAGAAGTTTTGTATGCTTGTGCAGTCATTAAAGAAGTTATTGCAGAAACAAGTGATCTTCCTTCATCAGAATCATAAGCAATTCCATTTTCTATTAATAAAGCCCCAATATTTGTATATCCTAATCCGAGTGGCCTAAATTTATGGGAATTTTCTGCAATTTCTTTAGAAGGATAAGAACCATAATCAACTAAAATATCTTGACCAATTATTGCATTTTTAATTGCCTTTTCATAAAAAGGAATATCAATTATATCTTCTCCTTTAAATTGTAATAGATTATGTGATGAAAGATTGCAAGCCGAATTGTTTATAAATGAAAATTCAGAACAAGGGTTTGTTGCATCTTGTCTTCCAGAATTTGGACAAGTATGCCACGCATTTATTGTATCATCATATTGTATTCCAGGATCTCCTATTACAAAAGCAGCTCTTGCAATTTGTTCTAAAAGATTTTCTGCATTTACAGTTTTACTTTTATTTGATAGTTTCTTTATGAATCTCCTATCAGGAAGATAACGATCATCCTTGTATTCATTTAAAGGGATTTCAATTTCTTCTTTAAATCTATCTGCTGTTTTAAACCACAAATCCCAATCTGCATTTGATAATGCGGCTTCCATAAATTTATCACTAACTCTTACACTGTTGTTTCCGTTTTGACCATCAACGGTTTTATAGGCTTCGCTTTCCAAATCTCCTACAGATTTTGAAGCCCATTCAGAATTTGTAGATAACCAAAGGGCTTTTTTTTCTTCATTAACTTTCCAATATACAAATCGATATATGTCTGGATGATCAACATCTATAGTAACCATTTTTGCAGCTCTTCTTGTTTTTCCTCCAGATTGAATTCTTCCTGCAATAACATCATAAATTCTCATAAAAGATAAAGATCCAGAAGCAACACCTCCACCACTTAATGGTTCATTAATACCTCTTAATGGAGAAAAATTTGTTCCTGTTCCAGATCCAAATTTAAAAAGCATTCCTTCTTTTTTCCCATGATTAAGTATGCTTCCCATATTATCTTCAATAGATTGAATAAAACAAGCAGATACTTGAGGTCTTTCATAAGCATCTATTTCATTAATTACTTCTTTTTTTTCAAAATCCCATGCCCAATGAGAAGACTCTTCGTCTTTTTTTCTATTTTCTTTTATTCCATAAAATTTATTTAATCCAACATTAAACCAAACCGGAGAATTGTAAGAGTGCCCTTGTATGGCAAAAAGATAATTCATGTCTTGTTTGAAGTTTTCAGATTCTTCTTTTGAGAAATATCCCTGATTAAATCCCTCAATTGCTAATGAACCGCTTATTCTTGAAAACAAATCTTTAAAGCTTTTTTCTTGATAATCTTTTCCATCTCCCTTATATAAATATTTACTTGCAACTATTTTTGCAGATTGATCTGTCCAATTTAAAGGAACTTCAATATTTTTTTGGTCAAAAATATTCTTTTTGTTAACATAATCAAAAATTTTTAAATCTCTTTTAGACCATCCCATATCTATAAGAGGATATTTTGAGTCTGTTTTAAATTCTCTTTTTTCATAAAGTTTTCCCATTTTATAACTCCTTTATCTCCTTTTTGAAATCCTTAAGGTCTTGAAAGTCTTGGTAAACTGACGCAAACCTTACATATGCAATCTTATCCAGCCTTTTTATTTTTTTAGATACTAAATTACCTATTATTGTAGTGCTAATTTCTCGCTTTCCTTTTTTTCTAATTTGTTCTTCAATTTCATTTACAAATTTATCAATTTTATCAATAGAAACAGGACGCTTTTCAAAAGCTCTCAAAACACCCCTCTTAATTTTTTCTCTGTCAAATTTTTCTCTTCGCCCGTCTTTTTTTATAACATACAATTCATTTCTTTCAATCTTTTCATAAGTTGTAAATCTTTTTTTACATTTCAAACATTCTCTTCTTCTACGAATTCCTTCTGGAGAATTTCTTTTATCTGTTACTTTAAATTGTGTTGATGAACAAAAAGGACATTTCATGTTTGTTTATATACAATATATTGTATGAGCCTCTTTTATTAAATACCATTTGTAGTGGTTGAGAAACAACAAGACAAAAAGTCTTTTTAAATATTCTTCACTATCTTAAAATAACAAGTTTTAAAAAATTCAAAAATATAGATTTTAGGAGGTGAAAATGGATTCATACACAAATCTTATTACTAATTCATTAGGAATGCCTATTTGGTTGTTTACTTTAGTTACAATTTGGACTTTAGTGTGGACTTTATTGGCTCTTTGGAAGGCAGCAAGAAAAAAACACATCGCTTGGTTCATTGTAATGGGAATTCTTAACACATTAGGAATTTTAGAAATACTTTATCTTTACTTATTTTCAAATATAGAAAGATCAAAAAAGAAACTTAAAATTCCTAAGAAAAAAGCTTCTAAAAAGAAGTGATTTTTTATTTTATTTTTAACAACTTACATTTTTTACAAATTTTATTTCTAGAAGGTTCTCCACAAATTTCACAATAGCTCATCCGAGAATCTTTTGTTTTTAAAATTCTTTCATAAAGTTTGTCAAAGTTTTTCATAATTCTTTCTTTGTCTTTTCCTGAAACTTTTTCTAAAAAATTTCTAATTTGAATTCTGTAAGAATTAATTCCACATGGACAAGCATGAGGATAAATTTTTAAATTCTTTTTTTTAACATATCCCCTAATGTCATTTTCAAGAACATAAAATAAAGGTTTTATTCTTGGAACAAATTTTTTGTTAGGTGCGTTTCTAGTAATTGGCCCGGAATTTGCAGAAAGTTTTGGGCTTGCTTTAAAAATATTTAATAAAAAAGTTTGCGCTTCATCGTCGAGATTATGACCTGTAGCAATTTTATCAAATTTTAATCTCCGTGCTTCTTTGTTTAAAATTGACTTTTTAATAACCCCACAAACCAAGCAATTATTCACTTTTTCTCTTGATTGAACTCCTGAACGAATATAACACATTCGCGAGCCCATTTCTTTTTTAATATTATAAACATAAAGTTTAATTTTATATTCCTCAGAAAATCCTTTGATTGTTTTTTCACACTCTTCACTGTACTTTCCCAAGCCCAAATTAATATGCAAGCCAGAAATATTATATCCAAATTTTTTAAGAAGATAAGCTGTTAAAGTAGAATCTTTTCCACCAGAAAGTGCAACTAAAATTTTATCTTTTTTATTGCAAATTTTATATTTTTTAATAGTTTCTTTAACTTGTTTTTCTACTTTTTGAACAAGGCCCATATAAAAGATAATTTAGTCAACCTTAAAAACTTCTTCATTCTTTAATTTTTATGAAAACAAAATATGAATTACTTGCACCTGCTGGAAATTTTGAAATGCTTGTAACAGCAATAAATGCAGGAGCAGATGCAGTTTACTTTGGATTAAAAGAATTTTCAATGCGTGCAAATGCAAGGAATTTTACAATTTCAGATTTAGATAAAATTGAAAAAATTTGCAAACCAAAAAATATTAAGAGATATTTAACTTTAAATGTAATTATTTATGATAATGAAATTTTTAAAATTGAAAAAATGATTAAAAAAATTAAAAATAAAGTTGATGCAATTATTTGTTGGGATTTGTCTGTTATTGAATTATGTAAAAAATATAAAATCCCTTTTCACATTTCAACTCAAGCATCTGTTTCAAATTCAGAGTCAGCAAAGTTTTATAAAAAACTCGGAGTAGAAAGAATTGTTTTAGCTCGAGAATTAAATTTAAAACAAATTAAAGAAATTTCAAAAGTTGTAGATGTTGAAACATTTATTCACGGAGCAATGTGTGTAGCATTAAGTGGAAGATGTTTTACTTCACAATTTTTATTTAATCGCTCTGCAAATAGAGGACAATGCATTCATCCATGTAGAAGAAGTTATTTAGTAAAAGATTTACAAGAAGGTTATGAGTTAAAACTAGAAAACAATAAAGTAATGTCTGCAAAAGATTTATGCACTTTGCCTTTTATAGAAAAATTAAAATCAGCAGGGATAAAAGCTTTTAAAATTGAAGGAAGAAACCGTGATGCTCGCTATGTTGAAACAGTTGTAAGAATTTATAGAAAAGCTTTAGATAAAAAATTAACAGAACAAGAAATTCAAGAATTTTTAGAAGAATTAAAAAAGGTTTACAATAGGGGATTTTCTTCTGGATTTTATTTAGGCTCACCAACTAACGAAGATTTTGCAAAAGTTGAACACAGTGCAGCAACAGAAAAAAAACATTTCATTGGAAAAATAGAACACTACTATTCAAAAGCTCAAGTCGGAACAATTAAACTTGTTTCAAATTTAAAAGTCGGAGACGAAATTGTTATTATTGGAAACAAAACAGGAATTAAAAAAACAAAAATAAATTCTATTGAAATAAAAAACAAATCTTTTTCTAAAGCAACAAAAGGTCAAGAAATAGGAATTAAAATTCCTTTGGCAAGAAAAAATGACCAAGTCTATGTTGTGTTAAAAAAATATAAGAAATAAAAAATTAAAAAACTAAAATTTAAATTCCAAAAGAAGATGTTGTTGGGCAAAGTTTTTCTTTTCCGTTATCATCTAAGTAATATGCTGTAATTTCTATTTTATTAGCATCGAAAACTAAAGTATCATCATATTCTACAGAAGCTGTTTCCAATGGTTGTAAACCTTCTCCAAAGTCCTTAACTACAGAATTCTCTCCTGCAGCATTATAAAATACAATTTTTGCATAAATATCTTCCTCGTCACCTGCAGCAGTTCTTGTTAAAGTAACTCTATAATCATCACCATCTACAGTTGTGTTAACAACTTTCGCAGCTTTTACTTCAAGATCCAAACATTTTGTGCTTGATTCTATTGTTCCACTACTTTTATTTAAGAGGTTGTTTACAACTCCCCAGATGATTCCAACCGCCACCAATACTAATAGAATAATTATCAAAGTCGTTACAACAGTTGATAAACCTTTTTTATTTTTCATTTTTCAACCTCCTTTCAATTTTATGATTAAAATTGATTATCAAAATTTACATTTTGAGTTCCAATTTTATTTAGTCAATTTAATTAATTAACTATATTATATATATAAAAAACTAGTATAAAAAGGTTATTGTTTTTTGTCGTTAGATACTTCTTTAGTAAAATTTTCAATTATTTTAAAAAAATCTTTTGAGTCTAAAACTTTATCAACATCTGTTAAACCTCTTTGTTCTGCAAATTTTGCAAACGCTTCTGGTTTAAATTTTCTTTTTCTCAAAGAAGCAATTGTTGGAAGTTTTTCATCATCCCATCCAGAATATTCTCCTGATTCAATTGAAGCTTTAATAAATCTTTTTCCAAGTTTCATATCTGAGAATTTTATTCTTCCCATAAAAAATGTCCAAGGAAATTTTTTATTAAAAACTTCAAAAAACATTTTTTGTCTTTTTGCATTATCCATATGGTCTTTTCCCCTAATAATATGAGTCATTCCAAATTCAATGTCATCAACAGGAACAGCAAGATTCATTAATGGCCAAACTCGATATTTTTTCCCTTGTCGAGGGTGTTCATGCAAATTAATTCTTGCCAAAGGAAAATCTCTCATTGCAGGATTTGAATTTTTCATGCCTGACTTAAACCTCAAAACAGCTTCTCCTTCTTCAAATCCTTTTCTAGTCAACATTTTTTCCCAATCTTTAATATTTTTTTCAACACTTTTTTTTCTACAAGAACAATCTTTTTTATTTTCCACAAATTTTTTAAATTTTTCTTGCGAACAAGTGCAAACATAAGCTTTCTTTTTTTCAATTAAAACAACAGCATAACTATAATATAAATCCATTCTATCTGATTGAACAATATATTCAGTAACATTTCCAAAAATCCAGTCACAATCTTCTTTGATTAAAGTATAAGCTTGCTTATCTATTTTTTCAGGATTAGTGTCTTCTATACGAACATAAAATTTTCCCCCATACTTTTTAACATAAAGAGAAGATATTATATTGGAGATGATATGCCCAACATGCAACGCTCCTGAAGGAGCAGGAGCAAATCTCATAACAACTCCTGATTTTGGAACATCTGGTAATTCAGGTAAACCTTCACGATGTTCTCTTTCAGAAACAACTTCTTTTAATTTTTCAAATTCTTTTTTTTGTTTTTCCAAGCTTAATTTAGAAATTTCTTTAATTATTTCTTGAATTTTTGGCATAATTTTTTTAACTTCAGTTTTTTCTAAACCTTCATTAAATAAAGCAGAAATCACAGAACCCACATTTGCTTTTCCTTTGTAAGCAATTGCATTTTTTAAAGCATATGCTTTTATTTTTTTATCAAGTTCTTTTATCATATTTTTTAAAAGAAAAACCTATTTATTAATTTATTCTCTTTTAATAATCTCTCGTACTTCTTCTTTCAAGAGTTTCAATTCTTTGTTCTAATTTATAAATTTGGTTAGATAATTCTTCAATTTTATCCGTCATATCTAAAAGTCTTTTTCCAAGTTTTCGTCTTCTTTCTTCAGGACTTAAACCTTCAGAGTTAGCGTCAGATGAATTATTTTCAGAAGAAGTTGTTCCTGCAAAAAATGGAAAAGGTGCAACAGAACTTTCTGAAGAACTTTCCTCAGAAGAATATCCAGAGTAACTATTCTGACTTGGAGAAAAATCCTCCCTCATATTTTCTACTTGTTCTTGTTGTCTTGCTAATCTTTCACTCCAGTCAACAACTTTTGGTTTTTTCTTTCCAAATAATCCCATATTTAATTCAACCAAACAACTTATTTAAGGATTTCTATATAGCAAATAATTTATAAGTATAAATGATTATATTCTTATATGCTCAAAATAAAATCAATGCACGAGATTATAGAAGAGGTTAGCCCTTATTACAAAAAAACAAAAGCACCAGAATCAGAACAAAAATTAGTTTATGATTCTCCTGCAGAAGGTCTTGAACCAATTTATTTTTTTATATTGGACTTAATGAATGATTTTGGATTAAAACCAGAAAAATTAATTGATAACTTTTCTTCTTCAGTTGGCTCAGGCCATTTTTCAGATTTTGGAATGAAAAAAAGCACAATGCAACAGCAAGGTTCAAAACTTTTAGCAGACATAAATAATGTATTAAGAACTGTTTTAAATTTAATTTATGATTTAAGAGAATTTAGGATAAGATTACAAGCTTATGATGATTTAAATGATTCTTCTAAAAAAAATGTTGCAATTTTAAGTTTAAAACAAATATGGTTAGATAAAGTTGATATGCAAAAAGGAAATTCAAGTGTGAAAGCAATGGCTTTAAGTCAAGCAGGATTTGTAACTTTACTTGACGCATTTTTAGCAGCAAAAGATGTTAAAGATATTGAAAAATTAGATTTAAATGAAAGAGTAAAAAGAATTATTATTCCAAGATTACATGAGTTTGATTCTTGGCTTTCCCAATCTGAACAAGAATTAAGAAAAAGATATGAAATTGAAAAGACATATTTGAAAAGCCAAATAAATAGTTTAAAATTATATTCTCGTTGGGCAAAACCATATTTAAAAGCAGCTTCAGAGTTAGAATCAGCAGATTTTGGAAAAGATCCTGCTCTTGTAAAAGTTTTTAACACTTTATTATTAGAATTAACTCTTTTAGGAAAAAGACAACTAAATATAAAAGATATATCTATTGAAGGAGATTTTCCTTCTAGTTTTGCTAAAGAAAGTTTTTTAAGAAAAATAAAAAGAAATTACAATAGTTGTGTTTTAATTGAATTTAATTTTAGAGGAATTCCTCAAAAGCTTCAACAAGGATTTGCATACGGAGGAAGAGCAGAAATAACTTTCAAAGCTTATTCTCTCAACGATGAAGAACTACAAATGCTTTATCAAAAACTAGATGATTCAGATTTAGAATCTTCCTTAAATCTAATAACCGGAATTACTGATGATAGTTTGGGCCAATTAAAAGACGACATAGATTATTTTTTAGGAGATGAAAAAGAAGAAAAGCAAAAATCAAAAGATACTTCAAATCCCTTTATGGCTTTATTTGGAAAATATGAATCAAAACCCCAAAAATCAACCTCAAAAGAAGAAAAAATAGAATCTGTTCAAAAAGATAATTGGTATGAAAAAGAATTTTTTAGAAAAAAGTCAGCAGAAACAGCAAAAGAAACTTTGATTTCTCTTTTTGATATTTACAAAAAAGCCCACGGCATGGCAAGTTTTCCATAATCCAAAGAATTATATATTTCTTTAACTTAAACTTTTTATGAAAAAACAAGAAAAGAAATCTTTAGAAATAAAAGAAATTAAAAAAAATATTAAAATAAAAGAATTAAAACCTCTTGTTGAAAATATTGATGATCTTGGAAGAATAAAAAAAAGAATTCAAAAATTTAGAGATGAGAAAGGAGATGAAGAACTTGCAGAATTTTTAAAATCTCAACCTAAAAATGATTTCTCTCTTGAAGAAAAAGAAGTAGAAATATTGCCAAGAAAAAGTTTGGATTCAGAATTTATTTCAGTGCAGAAAAATTCAAATCAAGAAGAAAAAGATGAAAAAAAAGATGATTTTAGTTATAGTGTTCCTAAGGGAAAAGATGATGGTCAAAAATATGTAGGTTCTGGAAATTTAAATAAAATTGAAAGTTTTGTTTCTCCTCGAAGAGTAGATATTTCTGATTTAAACAAAGACCCCAATGATTTTAAAATGCATAAATCTTTAATGAAAAAATCAAGTTACCCTGAAGCAAATTCAAATGAATCTCAACTCTATAAAACTTTGGATGTCTCAAGAGCAAATGAATTTACAAAAAATAAAGAAAAAAATAAAACTGAAAGAGAAGTTAAGTACACTCCCTCAGAATATTAGTTAATTATTTAAACGATTTTAGCTTAATTAAAGTATGACAAAAAAAGGAGATTATACTATTAAAAATCTTTATCAAGGAGGATATTCTACTTTAAATCCTTCGAAAAATGAATATTTTACAGGCTATAATGCAACTGCAGGAAGTTTAGGAATTACAACAAATCCAAGAACTGCAAATATTATACAAGATGTTTCAACAAAACTTTCTGGAGGTTCAAAACATGTTGAACTTGCATTAGTTACACCTCAA
>Ga0265595_1001389_pt1 | contig 18666 bp, 17 predicted proteins | sample saktaG_15_FD_190148 | JGI IMG/M metagenome (GOLD analysis project Ga0265595, IMG submission 190148) | Saline water microbial communities from Sakinaw Lake, British Columbia, Canada - sak_2013_06_06_50m | ecosystem: Environmental > Aquatic > Non-marine Saline and Alkaline > Saline ... | reverse complement strand
CGCTAAAACATTATAAATGGTTTCTAATCTTTCCGCAATATCAATTTTTAATGTTAATAATTGCCCATCTTTTATGTTATATTTTTGAGCTGTTAAATCATCAAGATGAAGATGACGTTGAGCAATAATAACTCCCTCTTCTAAATCCACATGGCCCTGAGGACCAATAAGTTGACATTTTACTGAGCCAACCAAATCCCCAGAACGACGAACTGGAGGATTAACACCCAAATGATAAGCATCAGTTTTAGAAATTTCAACTTGCGTACAATCTCTAATAGGCCCAACAATTCTAACATTTTCTAATTGACAACCATTTGCAAATTCGCAAATTAATTTCTCTTCAGCCGCAAATAAATTAGGTTGAGACAAATCTCTTAATTTATTCAATCTATAATTCTCCCCAAAAAGTTCATTCAAATGTTCTTTAGATAAATGAACGTGTCGAGCAGATACTTCAATTTTAACATCAAAAGACATGTTTAATAAAAATTATTTTTTAGGAGCAGTAATTTGGGCCTTGGTCAATAAACCATTTTGAGCCCCAACACAACTAATAACAGAAGCACTATTTCTTACTCCCCAAATTAAAGCTTGTCTAATATCCTTTGGTTTGTGCAACAAACTAGCGACAAAGCCAGAAGAAAAAGAATCGCCAGCTCCAGTAATATTAACTACTTTTGACGGCCAGGGCCTTTGGAAATAAAATTTCTGACCATCATAAGCATAAGCCCCCTTCTTTCCTACAGTAATAACAACTATTTTTGGTCCCATTCTATGAGTAATTTTAATCAGGTTCCTAACACTGAAATCTTTAATTTTCTGACCAGAAAGCACCAGTTCCCGAGCTTCATCTTCGTTAAAAATTAAAACATCTAATTTTTTTAACCAAGGAGATAACTTTTTGGCCCCTACTTTTAATTGAACATTAGCTGGGTTCCAAGCAAATTGGACACCGGATTTTTTAAGTTTAAAAACTCTATCTAAAATATTTGGCCAATTCGGACAACTCAAAGAAGAAACATAAACCCATTTTGTTTTGAAATTTAAACTTGGCATTTTTAAAATATCACTGGTGCCTCGATAAGCAAAAATGGTTTGAGCTCGTTTAATTCCCAGAATGCTCAAAATAAAAGTGAATCCTGTGCTTACTTTTTGGTCTCTTTCAATAAAACTGATATCAATATGATGAGCTTGAGCATTCTTAACCAAAGAATCTCCTTCGCGATCATAACCTACTCTGGCTATTAAGGCTGTTTTCAGACCCAAAAGAGAAAAACCAGTAGCTGTATTATTGGCTCCACCTCCGGACTCAAAATTAACAGCATCCATATAAACTTTAGCTCCTAATTCAAAAGCAATCATGTGACGACAAAGCGGGTCTTTTTGGTTTAACAAAACCTTACCTTCTTTGGTCGAAAAAAATATATCCCTCATCGCTCCCCCTACAGTAACAATGTCAAAATTTTTCATATTATAATAAATAAATATTTAAAAATTTCTTAATTGAGCCCCAAATTTATCTTCCAATACCTTAATTATTTCTTTTTGAATTTTGTCTATTTCTTTTGCTTCAAGGGTTCGTTCCATAGACTGATAAACAACATGGAAAGCCAAACTTCTTTTCTCTTTTAACTTGTCACCCTTTTTGTACCCTGAGCAATCAAAAACATCAAACAATTCTACTTCTTTAATAAGAGAATTAATTTTTATTATGATACTAGATATCTTCTGCCAAGTATATTTTTTGTCCAACAAAAAGGCTAAATCACGTTTTACTAACGGATATGAAGAAATCTTAGAATATTTTTTTACTAAATTCTGATGAGCCAACAAAACATTAAGGTCAATTTCAAAAACTACAAATTTAGCTTGAACTACATTTAATTGCCCCAACTTCTCTTCTTGAAAATATATATCAGAACCCTTATAAGCTATCTTATCTGAACTAATGCCCAATTCTTTCCAAATTAACTCTAATACGCCCTTAGCCCGCGAAAATAATTGTTTATTATTTTCGGCATAAAGCAATCCAGCCACCTTTCTTTTTTCTTCAGGATTAAATATTTTGGCCATTTCAAAAATATTAAATTCAGAAAAATTTGCTATATTCTTAATGGCGTTCTTTATTAAGCCTGGTTGCAAAGATTCAATTAAATAATTTTGTTCTGAGTTTAAAGGATTCATTATTTTAACACTTCCCTTTCGCGAAGTAAAAGCATAATTATATACTTCATCAAAACCACAAGCAACTAAAATCTGCTTTATTTTTTTTTCTAAAACAAATTCGGGAGAAAAGCAAAGAGGCTCCAGAAAGGCCTTAATGGGTTTGGGCTCAATTTTATCCAAACCATGAATTCTTATTACCTCTTCAATCAAATCTTCAAAAACAGTCAAGTCCGGACGATAATTTGGAGGAATAATTAGAATATTCTCTTTATTTTTTTTCTTTATTTGACAATTTAAGGCTTGTAAAATTTTAATTATTTCTTGTTCGGAAATATTAGAACCAATAAATTTTTCGGCACGATTAAAATTAAAAACAATAGGAGAAATCTTAGGTTGCGACAGAGAAGATTTAATATCATAAATCTTGCTAACAATTTCAGCGCCAGTTAACTTTTCTAAGAGATAAATGGCGCGATAAAGGCCAAAATCAGCCAAAATCAATGGCAAGCTCTTCTCAAACCTTAAAACTGCTTCTGTGCGTAGACCCAATCGCCAAGCTGTGCGCCGAACATTAGCTGGATTAAAATTAGCAGATTCAATGACAATTTTCTGAGTGTTGTTATTAATTCCGGAATTTTGACCCCCCATCAATCCGGCTAAAGCAATTGGTTCTTGGTGGTTGGCAATAATAATATCATCTTTTTGTAATTCATATTCTTCTTTGTCTAATGCTAAAATTTTTTCCTCATCTTGGGCATTTCTAATTATAATTTGAGGCATACCCTTGTCCTTAAAAATTTGGTCAAAATCAAAGGAATGTAGGGGTTGACCAACCTCTAACATAACATAATTCATAATGTCAACCACATTATTTATAGGCTGAATCCCTAAATTTCGCAATCTATTCTGCATTTCTAAAGCAGAAGGTTTGATAACAATATTATCCATTACAATCGCCATATAACGAGAACAAATATTTGGCTTTTGAATTTTAATATTCAATTTTAGTCTATCTTCTACTTCTCTTAAAACAGCCATCTGTGGCTCTTTAATTTTAGGCTTCAAACCTAAACCAGCCTTAATTTCTTTAGCAAACCCCCAATGATTAAATAAATCGGGCCGATGAGTAATAGACTTATTTTCAATTTCAAATAAAATATCATCTAAACCTAAAGCTTTAATTAAGGGCTCACCTACTACAAAATCTTTAGGTAAGATATAAATTCCTTTATCATCCGTGCCGATACCCAATTCTTGAGCAGAACAAAGCATACCTTTTGATTCTACCCCCCTAATCACGCTCGGTTTAATGGTTATGTTTCCTAGTAATATCGCTCCTGGAAGAGCTAAAGGAACTTTTTGGCCTTTTTCTATATTAGAAGCACCACAAACTATTTTTAATTTTTCTTTACCAATGTCAATCAAAACCAAATGCAATTTATCCGCATTAGGATGCCTGTTTATTTCTAAAATTTTACCAACCACAATTTTATTATTCAAACCTAAACCCAATTTCTGAAACCCCTCAACTTGCGCTACGTGCTTACTTAAAAAATTAACCATTTCTTCTGGTGATTTTTGTAAATTTGGTAAAAATTCTTTTAACCAATTATATGACAAAAGCATGACAATAAATTAAAATTGTTTAATAAACCTTAAATCTCCAGAATGTAGCCAACGAATATCATCAATCTGGTTTTTCATCATCACTAATCTATCCAATCCTATGCCAAAAGCAAAACCACTATACTGCCCCGTAGCATAACCAACGGCTTCATATACTTTAGGATGAATCATACCGCAGCCCAACATTTCTACCCATCCAGTCTGTCCACAGACCGAACATCCTTTACCCTGACAATTTAAACAAGAAAAGTCCATTTCAAAACTTGGTTCAGTAAAAGGAAAATAACTGGGACGAAGACGAACCTTAACCTCTCTCTCAAAAAGCAAACTCAAAAAACCACGCAAGGTGTATATTAAATTAGCTACACTCACTTCTTTATCAACGCAAAATCCTTCTATTTGATATAAAGTATGCTCATGCGAAGCATCAGTCGCTTCATTTCTAAAACATCTTCCAATTACGCAAACTCGTAAAGGTGGCTTTTCTTTTTCCATAACCCTTATTTGCATAGAAGAAGTGTGGGTTCTAAGCAACAATTTATATTTGCCTTTTTTAGATTTTAAAAGCGAGCTTTGGGGCGAATCTACAAAAAAAGTATCCCACATATCTCTCGCCGGATGACTGGCCGGAATATTAAGGGCTTCAAAATTATAATACTCTGTCTCTAATTCATTTCCATCTAGAATTTTAAACCCCAAAGAAGCAAAAATTTCAGCCACTTTAAAACGCATCTGTGTTAAAGGATGCAAATGCCCAAGTTCTACTTTTTCTCCTGGTAAAGTAATATCTCCTTGTTTTGCTGATTTTCCTTTTTGAGAAAAAGATAAACAATTTTTGGCTTTATTTATTCTTTCATCTATTTCTTGCAAAACTTTATTAGCCAAAGCGCCAATTTTAGGACGTTGAGAAATTGGTAAATCTTTTATCTCTCGTAAAATTTTAGTCAGTTTCCCTTCTCGCCTACCCAAATACTTCCGCCAAATAGCTTCTAAATAAGGACTGTCTTTTGCTGTTTCTATATCAGTCAAAGCCTGTTTTTTAATTTCATCAATTTTAGAAATCATAAAATATTTCTTACTTAGGCCCTATATCTCCTATTAGACAATAAGAAAAAAAGCTCTAAAAATATTAAAAATAAGATTAAAAATAAAGCGTTCCACCACCTCAAAAGATCTAATCCTTTAAGCATAAAAATCACTGATACCAAAAGTCCCAACCAAATTCCTTGCCTAAAAGCTACTTCTACTTGTTTGAAAATTGGCTTTTTTTTCAACCAAACTCTAATTAAAAACCCAAGGATTGAAACTGTACCCAAAAGAGCTAAAAATAAACTAAAATAAAAAAGCACAAAACCAATTAAATCAGATTGCTGTGGGTTAATTAAAATAAGAGTTAAAACCCAAGCCACCCAACAAATAACAGTTAAAATAGTCATTAAATTGAGATATTTTTTCAAAGTCATAATGAGTAAATTATTAATTACTAATTTCTAATAAACTAATCGTTAATTGAGGTTCCAATTACCCAAGTACCCATTATTATATCATTAAAAAACTAAATTGCAAGTTCAAAAAAGTATCTATTCACCCTTACTAAGTGTGGCATACCAGGCTTATAGGTAATATTGACAAAATTCTTCAAATCTGTTATATTAAAAACAGTAGAAAAAAATATTTATGGAGGCACGTGATGATAGAAGAAATATTCTTTCTCGCAGGGAGAATTGCTCTCCCATTGGTCATTTTTCTCGTATGGATAGTGTGGATGTGGGTTTCTTGGTATCACCAGGGAAAACTTCTCTGGATGTGGGAACTCACAAACTGGGGGGCAATTGGGTTCGGGATTTTTGCGGTTCTTGGACTCATTGCTGCAATATTCTATGTACCAAAACAACTGGAGCCACTGCCATATATCACTTTTGTGATTGACCATGCCTTTTATTGGGCATGGGGAGGACTCGCCATTGTTGGTGGCTTTAACCTCTGGTTAACTTTAACCGGCAGAAAAAAATAAGAGAAATTTTAGACAAAAAATAAGGCGGTTGGATTACCGCCTTATTCCCTTTTATTAAAGTTTGGTGGCTTAAAGTTTGGTGGCTCGGGGGCCACCAAACTTTTTTAGTATCCCATTCCACCGGGCATCATACCTGCTCCTGGCATTCCACCAGCCATACCCGAATTTCCTCTGTCATCTTTCTCCGGTAAATCAGTAACTATTGCCTCTGTAGTTAAAAGCAAAGAAGCAATGGATGCTGCATTTTGTAAAGCAGTACGAGTAACCTTAGTAGGGTCAACAATGCCTTCTTCTACCAAATCTTTAAATTCATTTTTAGCTGCGTCATAACCATAATTCATATTTCCTTGCTTAACTTTTTCTACAACCACTGAAGAATCTTGTCCAGAGTTAGCTGCTATTTGACGCAAGGGTTCTTCTAGGGCTCGTTTTAATATTTCTACTCCCAAAACTTCATCACCCTTAAGAATCAAAGCTCCTAAAACATTCAAACACCTTAATAAAGCCACTCCTCCTCCGACAACAACGCCCTCTTCTACTGCTGCCTTAGTAGCGTGCACAGCATCTTCAACCTTAAATTTCTTCTCTTTCATTGCGGTTTCAGTAGCAGCACCTACTTTAATCACAGCTACTCCACCAGTTAATTTAGCTAATCTTTCTTGTAATTTCTCCTTATCAAAATCAGAGGTCGTTATTTCTAATTCTCTCTTAATATTAATAATCCTATCCTGAATAGCCTGTTTAGGTCCTTTGCCGCCAACAATAGTAGTGTTATCTTTGGTGGAAATAACTCTGCGAGATTGACCTAAATCTTTTAAGGTTGTATTTTCTAACTTTAACCCCACTTCTTCTGAAATCACTTTTCCACCAGTTAAGGCAGCAATGTCTTGCAATAATTCTTTTTTTCTGTCGCCAAAACCTGGAGCCTTAACAGCCAAAACATTAAAAGCTCCTCTCAGCTTATTAACCACAAAAGTGGCTAAAGCTTCACCCTCAATATCGTCAGCCAAAACAACTAAATCCTTTTTGCCTGCTTGAGCCATTTTTTCTAATAAAGGTAAAATTTCTGAAAGAGCGGAAACCTTTTTGTCAGTTATTAGAATATAGGGATTTTCATATTCAGCAGACATTTTTTCAGAGTTAGTAATCATATAAGGAGAAACATAACCATGGTCAAACTGCATGCCCTCGGTAACCTCTAATTCTAATCCGAATGATTGAGATTCTTCAACAGTTATTACCCCATCTTTTCCTACTTTTTCCATGGCCTCAGCAATAATTTTACCAATTTCTAAATTATTAGCAGAAATTGATGCTACCTGCTGTATTTCTCCGCGAGTAGATACTGGCTTAGAAATTTTTTCTTTCAATTCTTTAACCACTGCAGCCACGCCTTTTTCAATTCCTGACCTAATGGCCAATGGATTAGCGCCAGCTGCTACATTCTTTAGGCCTGCGCCAAAAATTGCCTGAGTTAAAAGAACTGCTGTTGACGTTCCGTCCCCAGCAATATCATTGGTCTTAGAAGCAACTTCTTGTAAAAGCTGAGCACCTACATTTTCATATTTATCTTCTAGCTCAATTTCTTTGGCTACTGTTACTCCATCATTAGTGACGGTGGGTGAGCCAAAACCTTTGTCTAGAATAACGCTTCTGCCAATTGGCCCTAACGTTACTCTCACGGTGGCAGCTAATTTATCTATTCCGCGCTTCATTGCTGCCCGCGCTTTTTCATCAAATAAAATTTGTTTAGACATACACTGGTTAATTAGTTAATTAGTTAATTAGGGATTGGGATTATAATATATAAATCCTGATTACCCAAGTACCTAAGTACCCGATTACCCTATTCTATTACAGCTACGACTTTATCATAATCAACAACTAAAAATTCCTTTTCTTCCACTTTATACTCGTCAGAGCCGTATTTTTCAAATAAAATTTTATTGCCAACCTTTAAATCTATAATTTCTCTTTGTCCATTGCTTAATGTCTTCCCTGGACCAATAGCAATCACTTTTCCTTGAATTGGCTTTTCTTTATCAGCGGTATCGGGTAAAATAATACCACCCTTACTTACTTCATTTTCAATAATCGGTTCAACTATTAACCGACTACCCATTGGTTTAAGTTTTAACATAAATTAATTTAATTAATAAGTTAAACAAGAATTAGCACTCTTGACCTTTATCTGCTAATTATAAATAACTATTAAAAATGAGTCAAGAGGGTCAATTAAAAAACAAAAAAATATGCCCAAAATTAGATTTATCCAAATTATTTTTATTCTATTTATTTTAACCTTTAGCTTGTCTGTTTCAGCCCAAAAAAGAAACATAGAATTATATTTTTTTTATAGCCCACTTTGTTCTGCATGCTCTCAAGCTGAAACTTCACTTGGAGCACTAAAAACTAAATATCCTCATTTGCAAATTAAAAAATTTGAGGTTTTTGAAAAAAATAATCAAAAAATGTATTCAACTTTAGCTGAAATATATCAAATTAATTCTAATTCTATACCTGGTATTTTTATAGAAGAAAAAGGATTTAATAATTGCTCTTTAACCACAATTTCCGAAATAGAAAAAATTCTTATTCGCTGCGCGCAACAAGAATGTAATTCTCCTGCTCAAAAACTTTTAGCTAATTCTGCAAAAAAGGAAATCCCCTCTTCCAAATTCAACCTGAATATAGTTTATGTTATTCTTGGTGTATTAGCTTTGGGCTTTATTTTAATAAAAATATTTTTTAAAAAAAGAAAAAACCTTTAAATGATTCATGTCTATTAAAAATAATCAAAAAAGAATCCTATATTTCATTTTTTTTAATTTAGGAATTTCATCTCTGATAGCGCAATCATTAATAATCAGAGAATTAATGATTGCTTTTTATGGCAATGAACTCTTTGCGGCCCTAAGTTTAGGTTTCTGGTTGATTTTAACAGGTATTGGTAGTTTGTTTTTCTCTAACCTTTTCCAAAAATCCAACCCATTAAAAACTACAATTTACGCGCTTGTTTCAGCTTCTATCTTTTTTCCTTTGGGGATTCTTGCCATTGGATTTATAAAAAACTGGTTTTCCTTGCCAGGAGAAATTCCTAATTTATTAATAGCGCTTTTTTGCGCTTTTTTTGCTTTAATACCAACTTGCCTCACATTGGGATTGCTTTGGACAATAGCCTCAAGATTGTATGTCAAACTAACAAAAAAAATTTCATTAAACCTGGGCAAAGCTTATCTCCTGGAAATTCTTGGTTTTATTTTTGGCGGTTTAATTTTTAGCTTTTTTCTTGTTAAATTAAATGAATTTTTAATAATTTCCTTAGTTATTAGCCTAAATCTTATTGCCGCGTCTTTGTTAACCTTTACGATTAGAAAAAAATCTGTTTTTTTGCGAATCCTAACCTGCTCTTTACTTGTTGTGTCTTTCTGTTTTTTTGCATCTCCCCTTGGTAATAAAATGCAAAATATAATCTTAAAATCAAGATTTGAAAATCAATTTATTATAGAATCTGTTAATTCAAAATACGGAAACATTAGTGTTGCGCAAACAAGTAAAGAAAGCGAACAATTTAATTTTTACCAAAATGGTTTACTTCTAGGATCAAACCAAGAAACAAATTTCAATGAGCAGCTTGTTCATATCCCGCTTTTATATTCTCAAAATCCTAAGACAATTTTATTAGTCGGAACAGGATTTAATGGTGCGTTAAATGAAATTTTGAAACATCCGATTAAAGAAATAACTTATTTAGAATTAGACTCAAAACTTATTGCAATCACCAAAAAATATATTTCCCCGAACTTATTAAAGGGTGTAAAAAATCCAAAAGTTAAAATTATTCATGAAGATGCTCGTTATTTTTTAAAAAACAATTCAAAACAAAAATTTGATGTTATAATTTTTAATTTACCAGATCCATCTTCCCTGCTCTTAAACCGCTTCTATACACAAGAATTTTTTAAAGAAACCAAAAATAATTTAAATCCAAATGGCTTAATTGCACTGCATCTTTCCTTTGCTCCCAATTATTTTTCTCCTGAAATAATAAATCTAAATGCCTCTGTCTATCAATCATTAGACAAAAACTTCCCGCAAATTACTGCTCTACCGATAGAAAGCACAAATTTTTTTCTTGCTTTTACCAAAAAGACCTTAATTCCCGACATAGAAATGATTACCAATCGTTTCCATGACAGAGAATTAAAAACAAATTTTATCACCGATCAATGGCTATCTTATAACTTGACCAATGACAGAATAGAAAACGTTAACAATCTTTTATCTGAAAATAAAATAGCAAAAACAAATTCTGATTTTTTGCCATCAGCTTATCTCGCAAACTTATTATTTTGGCTTAAACAATTTTATCCAAAAACTGCGGGATTTTTAAATAATCTTCATAAAATAAATCCATTATTTATTCTATTGTGTCTATTGTCTATTTTCGTCGTTTTTAGAAAAAAAATAATAAAATCAGACAAGACCTTACCAATAATCAGTGCTATTCCCGATTTCACGCTATTGTCTTTAGAAATTCTTTTTATTTTTATTTTCCAAATTTTCTATGGTTATGTCTATCATTATATTGCTTTGTTAATCGCCTTTATTATGCTTGGCATGGCAATAGGAAATTGGCAAGCTCTGAGAAAAATAAAAAAGGACCAAGTGAATATTGGCTTTTTAACAAAAATTTATTTTTTATTAATTTTGCTCTGTTGCTTTTTTCTTTTCAGTGTGAAACTCTCCTATAATTTATGGCTTATCACTCCCTTTTTGTCTGGTATTTTAATTGGTTACGAATTTCCTCTCACAAATTTCCTTTTCTTAAAAAAACAGAAACGAGCTGAACAAAAAACAGGAACTATTTATGCCGCTGATTTAATTGGTTCTTGTTTGGGCGCAATCTTGATTCCTTTGTTTTTGCTACCATTTTTTGGTTTATTTCAAACTATATTCTTTTTAATAGGATTAAATGTTTTTGCTGTTATTGTTCTTTATTCGCTAAAAACTTCTGCGCTAAAAACATAAATATCTATACCATCTCCTTTCCATGCATCCCATGACAAACCAGCTTTTTGCTGACAAAGCTGGCCCATAAATTCCTCCAATCCCCAACTGTTTTCAGTGGCCACTTGAGGAAGAAAAACGCCCGAACGCGAACCCTGCTGAACAATAACTCCATGTTTTCCTATTTCAATTTCTTGAATAGGATTTTTTATTTTCTTAATAGGAGAAAGAACAGAAATCTCTATGTTAATGTTTTTCATTTCATTTAAACTAACTGAAGAAAAACGATTATCATCTACAGCCGCTGAAACAGCCATTTTAGAAACAACCTGATACAAAGGTTGTTTTTCTTCTATGATTCTACCAATACAACCCCTTAATTGATGATTTCTGGTTAAAGTAACAAAAGCGCCTTGAGGCTGTTTTAAAGCTGGCAATACATCTTTAAATTCTGGTATTTTTTTATTCTCCAAATAATTTTCAATGCTTTGGCGCGCTATTTGCAAAAGCATTTGTCTCTCATTGTTCGCCAATCCTTTTTGCTCGTCTTTACTAAACACAATGCTAGCATATCCAACCACCCTTGAATGATCTCCTGTGATACCTTGCCTACCGGCAGGCAGGTCTCCTGAATTAGTATAATCTAAAAATTTAATATCATTAATCTGCATAATCTCTGATAATAGCAACCCTATATGAATGGCCTCTTCTCCACATGCGCAAGTATCCAGTCCAGGCAATGATTGAGACATCAAATCCTGAATAACATTAGTAAGATTTTCTGACTTGCCTGTTAAAATTGCGTCAATAACTTTATGGTCAGCCATATTAGCTATTTCATAATTTGGATAGTGAGATAAATCAGAGCTAATAACTATTAAAGTTTGATTATCAATGTATTTACTCAGAGCATAAACCAAGGCCTCTCTGCTTTGTTTATTGGACTGCCCAACAATAATCGGCACAATTTTAAAATCCTTTAATGTTTTTTGCAAAAATGGAAGACAAACCTCTAAACAATGCTCCTTTTGGTGAGATTGAGGTCTGTTAAAAATGTTTTTATGTTCAGATATTATTTTTTTTGCCAAATCAGCGTCAATCTCTATATCACCCAAAGGCGTTTGCCAAATGCCTTGCGAGTCAACAGAACTACCCATAAACCAGTCAGTATGCGAAGGACCAATTAAAATTACTGTTTTGAAATTTTTACCTTCCAATAACTTAAAGGCACTAGCCGCTATTTGTCCAGAAAATGCATATCCAGCATGGGGCACAATTAATATTTTTGGCTCCCCTTCTATTGAAATATCTTTAACTTGCGCCAAAAACTCATCAATTTGTTTAGATAAAACGCTTTTGTTGCCCAGATAATAGGAACCAGCCGCAACTGGTAATCTAATAAATAATTTTTCTGATGAATTTTTTTGTTTTTCCATAAATTTAAAACTTAAAACTATAGAGACAATAATTAAAATGACAAGAATAATGATTAAAATAAATTTTAGTGTTTTGTTGTCCATTATAATATAAGCCAAATTATTTATGTTTTTACCCAACCTATACCTTTCGTCTATGGTTCATTTCCAGACACCGGGAATAATCTCACCATTAGAACAAATGCCATTTTGAATATTATCTTCCACAATAAAAAATCCCTGTCTTTTAATGGCTATTTCTTGTGAACCCGGACAATAAGTGGACTCTGTTTCCCAATCTCCTAAATTACCAGTATAAACATATTTTAAGCCCTCATCAATAGCAATCTGACGTAATTTTCTTACTGTTGCTTCTGGGGTTGACGGCAGATTTATCAATTTATATGTTGGGTGGAAACGAGAAAAATGTAAAGGAACATTTTCTCCCAAATTTTCTTTAATCCATTGAGCCATATTTTTTATTTCCTCTGAATTATCATTTTCCCCAGGAATAACCAAATAAACTATTTCCAACCAAACTCCCTGCTCTTTAATGACTTTTAAAGATCGCAAAACTGGCTCTAATTTTCCGCCCACAATTCTTTTATAAAAATCATTGTTAAAAGCCTTTAAATCTATTTTAATTGCGTCAACATATTTGCAAAGCTCTTTTAAGGGCTCGGGGTTAATATAACCAGCGCTAATAACTACATTCTTTAGACCTTTCTCTCTGGCTAACTTTGCCGTTTCTGTCATATATTCATAAAAAACAGTTGGTTCGCTATAAGTATAAGCAATGCTTTGCGCGCCCAAAGCCAAAGCTTCAGCAACTAATTGCTCTGGGGTGCGATTAACGCTCTTAGCGTCTTCTGGAAAAGATTGGGAAATTTCCCAATTTTGACAATAAAGACAACGTAAATTACAGCCAACTGTTGCTACTGAATAGGTAGCAGTTCCAGGCAAAAAATGAAATAATGGCTTTTTTTCAATAGGATCCAAATGAATACTCACTGGCTTGTTATAAACCAAGGAATAAAGTTTTCCTTGAATATTCTCTCGCACACGACAAAGTCCCCTCTCCCCTGAAGCTAAAACGCATTGATGCGGACAAAGATTGCATTCAACAACCCCGCTACCCAAACTTTGATAATAACTCGCCTCTTTTAAATCTAATAACACCTCATCTGTTTCAGAATCAATAATATGATATTTAATAATATAAGAAATACTAAATACCAAAACAATAATCAAAATAGCAATAGAAAAAAATTTCTTTATCATTTTTTTGTTTTATTATGAGCGAAGCCACGCTTAGAAGCGCGAAGCGAATAACAAGGTTCTTCTGAGCGTAGCGAGGAATGGTTCTTACTATGAGCGCGTAGCGAATAACAAGGTTCTGACGAGCGTAGCGAGGAATGGTTCTTACTATGAGCGCGAAGCGAATAACAAGGTTCTTCTGAGCGTAGCGAGGAATGGTTCTTACTATTAAACAAAGAAAATTTTTTAAATAAACTCAACAATGCGCCATAAGGGCAGAAAAACTTGCACCAAGGACGATAAATAAAAATAGACAAAATGATTAAAATAATTAAAAGAATAATAGAGATCATGGTAATAAAACGACCGAAAAGGGCTCCAAATGGATCAATGCCACAAAGAATTGGCTGTCTGAATATTAATAGCGCGAGAATAACAATGATTAAAACAAAATATTTGAACTTAAATATGATTGGGCTCTGACAAGTTGCGCGAAAAGACGCGGTCAATTTCCCAGGCGAGGAAATTGCCACTCGACTCTCGGACTCACTCTCTCTCTCACTCTGCTCGCTCAAACCATGCCCGTTCGTCCTACGAGACGCTTTTCTTTGCAACTTAGCCAGCGCCTTGAAAAATATTCTCTTGCTTTGGAAAATAAACTCCTGAAGCGCGCCTAATGGACAGAGCCAATTGCAATAAATCTTGCTCTTGATTAACAAAACCAAAACAATAGGCAAAAGAAAAAATAAAAAAGGAATTAAATTCATCACTATTTTACTCCCATCAATAAAGAAAAGTTGAAATGTGTGAATCGGACAAAAAGCGTTTTTTAAAATAAAACCAAAATAAATTAAAGAAAATAACAGAATTAAATTTCTGAACAAAAAGTTTCTCTTATCTTTAGCAAAAAACAGGAAGATGGCCACCAAGAACAACAAACAAAAAATAACTAATGGTAAATAATTGCCAATTTGATTTTGGTAGTTAAGTAAACAAGTAGAGCAAGAATTAGCAGAAAATAGACCACGTAGCCCATAAATTAAGAAAAATGCCCCGGCAAAAACAGCGATAATTCGCGCAACCTTTTGAAAAATTTTTTTAAAACCCAAAAATCCTAAAAAAATAAAAGGTATAAAATATAAGGAGGTAGCTAGAAAAAAACTAGTAAAAAATAAAATCCCCTTTCCAACGCCCCCAACATCAAAAACATAACTAAGGGCTAGAAGAAAAGGTGGGCAGATATTAACGCCAGTTAAAAAACCAAATAAGATAGGAAATTTAGCTTTTTTGAAAAACTGGCAAAATAACTTTTTGTGCTTTAAACAACCAATTCCATAAAGAATTAACAAAACAGCCAAAAAAACCAAAGCTCCCAAATTTACTTTTTTGATTATTTCACTTTCTATTCTTAATCCTAAATAGCCAATTAAACCACCAAATAAAACATAGCCGATTAGGCGGCCAAAAGTAAATTCAAGAAAAAGGAAAAAAGATTGCTTAATCTTTCTGCCTTTAGATAAAATAAGTGGAAGTAATGCTGGGATACACCAGGCCAAACAAAAAACACCTGTCGTCAATCCAAGCAAAAATCCATTAACGATAAACATACTTATACTATTTTCTATAAATTATTTTTTAGATTTTTTATATCGTTCCACCCTAGTCAATCCCGAGCAAGGGACAATTTCAATCCCCTTTTTACTTAATTCATCTAAAAATAAATTCATACCCAAAGAATCAGAAGAAATATGACCCGCAATTACTACATTAATGTGCGACTTTTTTGCCTCTTTGTAATGCTTTTCGCTCATGTGCATAGCAACTATAGTGCCTACTCCAGCTTGTGCCATTTTTTCATAAATCTGAGATGAACCTTCAGTTCCTCCAGTAATTTCTGTTAAAGCAATTTTACCACAATGATTCTCTGGTTCGCCGACAAAAATCTGCGGACCAGCCCCAAGTTCTATGGCCTTTTTATACTCTGGGATAGATTTTAATAAATCCAAAAGGTCTTCAACATATTCTGGCTTCTTCTTGTCAATCAATTTCTTTAAAAAATTAGCTACTAAGTTATCGGCTGGCGTGTGAACGCATAATAAACCAAATTTCAAAAGCCGAGCAGCATCAACTACCTCATCGTGATTAACTGAAGCAATGCCGCGACTCACCTCTTCCATGCGAATATGAATTAAGCTCTCGGCAATATTGATTGGTACGCCGTAAAGATTTAAAACATCAGCTTGAAGTTTTACAACATCATCTAAACCAGCCAAGGCCTTGCCTTCTGGATGATGAGCTAAAATCAAGTCAAAACCACCCAATCTGTCAGCTAAAAGAACCTCTCCTACTCCTATATCAATTCCAACCAAAATCTTTTTAATTAGCTTTTTTGATTGCTCTGAGCTTGTAGAAGGGTCATTCAAAATACGAGTATCAGAAAAAGGGTTAACTAATCTCTCTTTGTCAAATTCATCTTTTTCTTGTTTGGTCATTTTCTCATATCGCCCTTTGAAGCGTTTGAGTGTTTTTTGAACTTTTTTCTCGCCACGTAAATCGGCCTTTGTCCCCATTTCAATAGCTAAATCATAAATTTGTTTAATAGTCATATAATTATCACTTATTTCTAATATTTATTAATAATTTGCTTAATTCTTATTGCTTCTTTTTCAACTACTTCACCATCATATTCTCCACTATGAGCTGTAACGCCTTTATAAATAGGGGCCTTTTGGTCCAAATGAAGATTAAAACATCCTTTTTCAATATAAGAACCCTCGCTTCGCTCAGAACCTTGTTGTTCACTTCGTTCACAATAAATGTGGAAACGAGGATACTGATATCCACGCAGACGCCGAACATAACTTACCTGTCCTCTTTTTGTCCTTAGCTCAGCATAACCACACCTCTTAATTAAACTATCGGGACTAATTGAAATATTTGGCACTTTAATTTGCATAAACTATAATTTTTTCCTTAAAAAATAGATTGTTATGAGGCCGGGGAGTAACGAAGATGATACGCTGTCTATAATCCTAAAATATCTCTTTGCCTCCCCTTCTGTCTGAATCTTGGTCGGCATCCGCCAAACCTTAACTGGCTTTGGGGGATAAATTTCAATTAATTTCTGATAAATCTTATTCGCATCTACCCTAGAAATTGATAAATTCCTAATGTGTTTTAAAAATAATTCTTTGTATCTGGCGTTGCTAGCGGTCTTAGTGGTTGGATTATAGCTCAAAGCTTCTAAAATTATTTTCAATTCTCCAAGAGTAACAATAGAAGGATTTTTTTGCTTAATAATTTTCTTAACAACTTTATTAAAAGAGCTATCTATCTCTTCTTTTGCAGAAATCCAAAAAAATACTGGCTTTAAAAGCCAAAATATCTAGTAAATAAAGCTAAAGAAATTGCTCCCCAAATCAAAGCAAAAGTCATAATCATCTTACCTTCTTTTTGGGTAGATTTTTCCCGCCAAAGCACAAAGCCATAAATTAAACCAGCTGGCAAAGGATTAAAAATAACAATTAATAATCCTAGGTTTACTAATTTTAACCTAGAATATAAAATCCTCTCTGGTTTTTTGTCCAGTTTTTGAGACATTTAAAAATCAAAATTATTCTTACTGAGCGAATTCTCCTATGCTTTATAAACCTTATCGCCTGGTTTTACTTTCTCGTCAAATTTTAATCCGATAGCATCACCCTTTTTAGCTTTTTTAATGTTTTCGTGCTCAACCTGCATAGAAGCAACTTCTTGGACAAAATCCCTTTCTCCCCCAACAACATGAATCTCGTCTCCCAACTTTAAGGCACTAGTCAGCTCTATAACTCCTACGCTGATATGATCAAAATAATGGGTAATTTTCCCAATTTGTTTTTCTTTGGCCATAAAATCAATTATTAATATTAATTAAATTATATTTTAGATAACATATCTTCCCCTGGACTGATCTCCAATCATAATCCCTCTATCTAAGGTGATAACCCTCTTCTTTATAAAGTTAACAATCTCCCTATTATGAGTAACCAATAAAACTGTAGTTCCAAATTCATTGATTTTTTCTAACAATTGAACAATATCTCTAGTAATAATTGGGTCTAAGTTGCCAGTTGGTTCGTCAGCAATCAATATCTTGGGACGATTAACCAATGCCCTAGCAATTACTACTCTTTGTGATTCCCCGGCTGATAATTGTCGAGGAAAATAGTCTTTTTTATTAGCTAAACCCACTATTTTTAAAACTTGTTGAACAATTTGAGATGTTCGTTTTTTTGAAGCATTAACCACTTCTAAAGCGAAAGAAATATTCTCTTGAACAGTTTTATTCTCCAGTAATTTAAAATCCTGAAAAACAACTCCTATCTGTCGACGCAAAGTTGGAATAGCCACTGATTTTACTTTAGTTATGTCCCATCCTCCTACTATAATTTTTCCTTCTGTCACTCGTTCCTCGGCAATCAATAATTTTATAATAGTACTCTTGCCTGCCCCTGACTGACCTACAATAGAAACAAATTCGCCTGGTTTGATATGGAAAGAAACATTACGCAAAGCATAAACATCTGGCGGATAAAGTTTGGTGATATTAATAAATTTAATCATAAATTACTATTTAATGGAGCCGGGGGTGGGAGTTGAACCCACGACCTCTGCTTTACGAAAGCATTGCTCTCCCAACTGAGCTACCCCGGCATTATTACAAAAACCCCTCTTTATTTGCTCCCTGCCTACCCAGCAGGCAAGGTACCTAATGAGCTAAGGCGGCCTTAGAAAGCGAGTGAGCGGAGTCGAACCGCCGTCACCTCCTTGCCCCCACACCTATGCATAGGTGTGGGGGCTTGGTCGCCCCACACCAGAATAAATATAATGCTTTACAAAGCGAGATACCGGAATCGGACCGGCATTTCCTGCTTGGGAAGCAGACGTTCTACCACTGAACTAATCTCGCATTACCAAAATATTTATTTGGTGTGGGGGCTTGCCCCCACACCTATGCATAGGTGTGGGGGCTTGGGAAGGAGATATAATAACCGTTATACCACACTCGCAACTGTTTTTTTAAATTTCTTTATCGCCCTTAATTTACGCCAGGGAGACAAATAGTCAATAATCAAAGTACCGCGTAAATGGTCAATCTCGTGCTGAAGCACTCGAGCCAAAAAACCCTCTACATTT
>Ga0265595_1001385_pt1 | contig 18699 bp, 23 predicted proteins | sample saktaG_15_FD_190148 | JGI IMG/M metagenome (GOLD analysis project Ga0265595, IMG submission 190148) | Saline water microbial communities from Sakinaw Lake, British Columbia, Canada - sak_2013_06_06_50m | ecosystem: Environmental > Aquatic > Non-marine Saline and Alkaline > Saline ... | reverse complement strand
AGTCAGCGCGGGCGAGAGCGACGTGTAGCGGCAACATCGGGACCACAAGGCGAAACCGCGGAAGAGAGAAGGTCATGCCCCAAAGATGTCGACCCATCCCGAAAGTGCCAACCCAAGTCCCCGGCCTGGATGAAGTGCTGGAGGGCGGACTTCCCCGAGGGCGAACCACGCTGGTCAGCGGCGGGCCTGGGTCCGGAAAGACCGTGCTGGGTCTGGAATTCCTTTGCCGCGGGGCGGCGGCGGGCGAGCCCGGCGTATTTGTCACGTTCGAAGAGGGCGCCAAGGCAATTCGCAGGAACGCGATGTCCATGGGGTACGACCTGCCGGCCCTGGAGAAGGCAGGCAAGGTGGCCATCGTCGAGGCGCGGTTCGACGGTGAAGAAGTGCTCTCGGGCGAATTCGACATTCTGGGCCTGCTGTCAATAGTGGGCGGACAAGCCAGGAAAATTCGGGCCCGGCGGATCATGCTGGACGCGCTGGACGTGCTGCTGCGGATATTCGGCGACTTGCGGCGCGAACGCAACGAATTGTACCGGCTCCACGAGTGGTTGGTGAAACAGGGGATGACAAGCATCCTTTCCGTCAAGGCTCATAGCGGAGAGGATATGGCTTCTCAGTACGAGTTTCTGGAGTACATGGCGGACTGCGTCATCCGCCTCGACCATCGCGTGGTGGGGCAGGTGGCGACGCGCCGGCTCCGGGTGATTAAGTATCGCGGCTCGGGCTTTGGGACCAACGAGTATCCCTACGTTATCGGAGAACACGGGGTCATCCTGATTCCGGTGTCCAAGACGGAACTGACCCATCAGCCGCTGGGGCCAAAGATTTCCTCAGGATTGACCCGCCTGGACGCCATGTTGGACGGCGGCTACCGGCGCGCATCCTGCATTCTGATTGCGGGCACCAGCGGCACGGGCAAAACCACGCTGGCGAGCACGTTCGCCCGGGCCGCCTGCCATCGCGGCCAGAAGGTTCTGTACCTGAATTTCGAGGAATCCCAGGAGGCGATGGTTGCCGGGATGTGCAGCGCCGGGATCGACCTGCGCGCGGCACTACGAGCCCGAAAGCTGCTGGTGCAGACCGCTCTGCCGGAGGCCTTAGGGTCTGACAACCATCTGCTCCGTGCCCTCGAGGCCATTGACACCTTCAAGCCGGACCACATGATCGTCGACGCCATCTCCGCCTGCGTCCGGATGGGGTCAGAACGCGCCGCCTTTGATTACCTGATGCGGCTGGTGAGTGTCGTCAAGGAACGCGGCATTACCTGCATCCTGACCAACCAGATCAGCGGAATGGTGGGCGGTGATGAGGAACTCAGCGGAATCGGCTTTTCCTCCGTGGTGGACGCGGTCATCCAACTGCGTTTCGTCGAGACCGACGAAGAAATCGGCCGAAAGCTCCTTGTCGTGAAGTCCAGGGGCGCGGCGCATTCCAATAGGCGCCAGCCGTTCATCATTACGGGCCAAGGCATCCAGTTTCCCGGCAGCCCGCCGCCATCGGGCCGGGTGCGGCCCTCCGGCCGGAAGGGCGGCAGGAAATGAGCAAATCGCTAATCGTTAAGGGCCGTCCAGGAAAAGTGAAACGTGGCCACTACTTGTTCCGGCTGTTCATGGCAGGCGCTGGGCCGAATTCCAGACAGGCACTGGTCAACCTTCGTCGCCTCTGCAAGGAGTACCTGAACGGTCGTTACGCGATAGAAACAGTTGATGTGACGAAGGACTTTGAAGCGGCGGTCAGGGAGAACATATTGGTCACCCCGGCGCTGGTCCTGGTCGCTCCAGGCCCCCGGGTGGTGATCCTGGGCAACCTCAGCGATCAGCCGAAGGTCCTTGCCGCTATCCGGCTGTCTGGAAGTGAATCATGAGCAAAGCCAAGCCAACCTATCAGCAGCTCGAAAAGCGGCTTGCCGAGCTAGAGCCCATCATCGAGGCTCTGAAGCGCAACGAAGTGGATGCGGTCGTTGGCGAGGGGAAGATCGCATTCCTGCTGCTTAAGGAGGTCGAGGAGGCGTTGATGGAGAGCGAACGGGCATTCCGCGCCATATTTGACCTCTCGGGCGTCGGCATGGCCCAAGCCGATGCTCCCGCCTTCCGTTTTACCCGGGTCAACCCGAGGTTATGTGCGATTATGGGGTATTCAGCCGAAGAATTGCTGACCAAGACTTGGCTTGAACCCACGCACCCGGAGGATCACCGAAGAGACATGAAGGCACTTACGCGTGTGCTCCGCGGCAAGACCGACTGGTGGTCCGGTGAGAAGCGATGTGTCCGCAAGGACGGAAGCATCATCTGGGTAAATGTCAACGGGACCGCCCTGCGCGATGATGCCGGCCGAACCGTAAGGATCGTGGCCATGATCGAGGATGTCACGGCCCGCAAACAGATGGAGCAGGAGCTGCGCGATTCCTACAAGGAAATGGAAAGGCGGGGCCAGGAACGGACCAGCGAACTGTCGCGGACGATCCGGTCGCTCCGCAGTGAAGTTGCCAAATGCACGCTGGCGGAGCAGGCGTTGCGCGATCGGTCTAAGCAGCTTCGCAAACCGGCGCGGCGAAAGAAGGCAGTGGTCAAGAACGTCCAGGAACCCGCCAGTAGGAAGTCGTCCGGCAAATCACAACGCCCCGGCCGCTAACCGATCACTCCTATCGAGTCTTTTGCTGCGAATCGCGGCTGGTTCGAAGTGCTTATGAAGACACACGGTGAAATCGAAGCCGCCATCTGCGAAGGGATCGGGCGGTTTGAATACGAGTACATGGGCCGCGGACCTAAGGACATCCACGCCCACCTTATCGGCGATCTCCTCGTGGTGCGACTGCGCGGCGTGTTGACGGCGGCCGAGCAGCAACTGGTCAAGACGCTCCCGACCGACACGGGCAGGGGACTTCTCAAGCAGGTGCGGACGCAGTTGATGGAAACGGCCAGGCCGGCCTTGGAGACGATGGTGCGCGATATCACCGGGGCCGCGGTGGTGAGCCTTCACCATGACATCAGCACTGCAACCGGCGAGGAGGTCGTACTCTTCACGCTGGCTGCCCCGCCTGTCTTCCGCGAGGCAAAGAGGGGGTAGACATCCGCTGGAATCCGCCGCTTACCGCTGTCGACCGCGCCGCTTTACTCGCTTTCCTATCACCGCATCCCGCACTTTGGCGGCAAGATCCTTCATGGAAAACGGCTTCTGGATGAAGTTCATGCCCTCGTCCAGCACCCCCCGCTGGGCGATCATGTTGGCTGTATGGCCGGACATGAACATGGTTTTCATTGTGGGGTAAGCCGCCACTCGCGACTCTTATGTCATCTCTATTGCCAGTGCCTGGCTCAGTTCCCGCGGCAGGCAGACATCCAAACTTGCAAGGTAGCCCTGCATCGCCATGTTGATTCTCGAGTGAACGTCCTCTTTTGACTCGCCACAGACGCAGCATCCCGGTAAAGATGGGCAACAGGCCCGGTAGATTCCATTAGGTTCTTGTGTGATCCTGATTGCCAGCTTCATTGGATTCTTCCTTCAGGGATGGTTCTCGTAAGATCCTCGAACGCGCCGTTGGTCGTGCCCGGACTGGTTGCGGCGGGAGAGAAAGCGAGGTTCATGGCCAAACGCAACTTGGCCAGAGCCCCTTTCTGCAGTTGGCGGACCCGTTCCGCGGACATCCGGACAAGTCCGCTGACCTCCCGCAGCGTATGGGCATGGTCATGGCCATTCAGGGCAAACCGCGCCCCCAGCACCGTGTGTTCGATGTCCGTCAGGCCGGCCCGGTTGCGGATCATCACCCTCCGGAGGTCTTCGAGAGCCAGTTGATGTTGATCGTCATGCCGCTGCGCCGCATCGTCGCCCCGCTCGCTCTCCGGCTCGATGTTGGTGGAGAATCGCCGGCTGTAGGTTCCGGCCGTGGTCGCCAGCCGGCTGAAGGCCTTCATAATCGCGCTGCATGCGTAGGTGGAAAACTTGAAGCCCCTGGAGAAGTCGAAATTGTCCACCGAGCGCAGCAGGGCCATGTTGCCCTCGCTCACCAATTCGCCGAAATCGACAAAATTGGTCCTCGTCCGTTTGGCCATGGCCACGACCAGGCCCATGTTGGCTTGGGCAAGGGCGGTCCGGTTCTCATGGACCCGGTTAGACCATGTCAGGATCTCAGGCAATCGGCTGCGGGCACAGCGCCGCAACTGTTTTTCCATCAGACTGGCCAAGTGATACCGGGCGCAGTTATACCGCCTGAACAGCAGTGCCTCATCCTGCCGGGAAAGGTTCTTCGGCCCGGTGCGGGGCAGTGGGATTTCATCCTGCCCGTCAACGAACTCAGGAGCCGGCCTCCACTGTGGCACCATGACCGCGGGGGCCTCGGGACCGAACAGATCCCTCTCCGCGGCCGGGCGGAGGTATTCCGGATGTGGCACATGGCCCATGCGGTCCGGGATGGGCTGGCTGAGCCTTGCGCCCATCTTGTCGCGGCTGGTTGTTGCTCGCCGGCCCGTGGACTGCCGTGGCGCCTCTATTTGGGATATCATGATTTGCCGCCTTTCGTTCGTGCTCCGGTAAGTGCCGTCTCTGCCTTTGCGTTCATCTGCGTTCCTGTCGCTGTCGGCGGCCTGGCCGGCCCCTTGGCTCCGTCCCTGGCCGCTGCGGCTTTCTTGCACCGCCGGAAACAAAAAAAGCCGACGCGGCTGAACACCTGTGAGGGTGCTGAACCGCGTCGGCTTACTCGTCAACGGGCCTGCCCTGCGGGCTTGCCCTTTGTCTAGCCATCCGACCCGAAGCTGATTCGTGCTCCGGTCTATATCATATCGTCTATTATAGCACGGCTTGTGCCTAAGGCAAGCAATCTCTTGAATCTTTGTTCGGATCCCGATATGATGGCCACGAAAATCGTAACTGCTGGCTGGTAGTCGGCTTCGGCTATGTCTATAATATCCTGACCGCTGCTTCATGGGCGGTTCGGTCGATAATTGTCAGCGCGTTAGAGGTGCTTATGAAGACACACGGTGAGATTGAAGCCGCCATCTGCGAAGGGATCAGCCGCTTCGAGCAGGAGTACATGGGCCGGGGCCCCAAGGACATCCACACCCACCTCATAGGTGATCTCCTGGTGGTGCGACTCCAGGGCGTGTTGACGGCGGCCGAGCAGCAACTGGTCAAGACGCTCCCGACCGACACAGGCAGGGGACTTCTCAAACAGGTGCGGACGCAGCTTATGGAGACTGCCAGGCCTGCCTTGGAGAAGATGATTCAGGGCATTACCGGGGTTGCGGTAGTGAGCCTGCACCACGACATCAGCACTGCGACCGGCGAGGAAGTCGTACTCTTCACGCTGGCCGTACCACCTGTTTTTCGCGAAGCAAAGGAAGCAAAGAGGGGGTAGATCTCCGTCGGCCAGCCCCTGCCCGTCGTTCCGGAACCGCTCACGCTCGGTGGTCTGGCCCTTGGCCTGGGGGCCCTGTTTGGTTACGTCCGCCGACGTGCGAGTTGCTCCTGTAGAATTCGCATTGCCGCGGAACGCGGCGCGGCAGGCAGGGCGCGGTCATCGGGTGCCTCATTTCCGGGCGATAGGGGTTGCCTGTGGCTGGTGCCGTGAAGGAACACGGATCTCCCGTTGTGCGGCGCCGTGGTGATTACGAGGAACGAGGATCCGGGGTGTGAAACATAATTATCACAATTCACGGGTTTCGTCCGCTGGGCTGACTATAATAGCGATGTGAGTGGAGTACATGCGAGAGCATGGGCCCCGAGTCGGATGACTAGATGAATGGCATCCCGGCTGTGCCGGGAGGCCCGTTGAAGAGTAAGCCGACGTGGTTCAGCACCCCTTGGGTGCCGGATCACGTCGGCTTTTTTTGTTCGTGCCGACCAACGTGGTGCGGACAAACGGCGTGAGGAGCAACGAAGATGACAAGCAAGACTAACTTACGGAAGTTGGTCGGCAGCATGCGGCGGGGGTCCACCGCACAATATGCCGGGCGCCATCTGCCTGAGGCCCTACGGTTTCACCTGAAGCTGATGGCATCCCACCCGGGCGGCTATTCCAGGGCACAGGCCCTGAAGCTGCCTGCGACAATGTACCAATAGTTTACTGATGACGATCAGATTAGGACTTGGAATGTGAAAGGACTGGACATGAACGCGAAGAAAGTTTGGACTATAGTGCTGATAGTGGCGTGCGCCGCCGGCCTTACTGGTTGCTGCATTTCGCCGAACCCGGCTAAACCCAAGGCGATGGCCGTGGCGCCGCCCCCCGCCGCAGCCAAAGGCCTCGCCTTGCGGCCCCGTTGGGGTGGCCGAGGTCGGAATGACCCTGCCGGCTGGTGAAAAGTCATGCGGCGTGGTTCGCATCGAACGCTCGGCCCCCAAGCAAGTCATCGCCGGCGCCGACTTCGATTACACCATCAAGCTTATCAACCTGTCCAAGGCCGACCTGGCCGGAGTCAAACTCCGCGAGAAGCTCGTTACCAACCTGGAACTGGTAGGGACCAACCCCAAGAGCACCATTGCTGGCAATACTCTCGAGTGGATCGTGGGCGACCTCAAAGCCGGAGAATCGCGGCTCTTCACGGTCCGCGGCAAGGCCCAGAAGCCGGGCCAGATCGTCGGATGCGCGTCCGTCGTCTTCGACATGCCCGAGGTCTGCCTGGCCATCACCGCGGTTCAGCCGTCGCTGGAGATAGTAAAGACCGGCCCGGCGAAGGCGATCCTATGCGACACTATCCCATACAAGATCACCGTCAAGAACAACGGCTCAGGCGCGGCATGCAACGTGATGGTCAACGACTCGCTGCCTGAAGGCATGGCCACTCTCGATGGAAAGAAGGCCGTGAGCTTTGACGCGGGCAACCTCAATCCGGGCGAGGCCCGCGAGTTCACGTTCACTGCCAAGGCCGAGAAGAAGGGCAAGTACTCCAACGCCGCGACGGCCTCAGCCGACGGCGGCCTGATTGCCAATTCGGCGCCGGTAAGCACGCTCGTGGTTAACCCGGAACTCAAGGTCGTCAAGACCGGCCCGGCCATGCGGTACACAGGCCGGCCAGGCACGTATGAGATCGTCGTGTCCAACACCGGCGACGGCGAGGCCAGGAACACGGTCCTCACCGACACGATTCCAGCCACCACCACGCTGGTATCCGCCGAGGGCGCCAACGTTACCGGCAACAGCGTCGCCTGGGCCCTTGGCACGATCAAGCCGGGCGAGTCCAAGAAGGTCGCCCTGACCCTCAAGTTCAACGAGGTAGGCGCGGTCCGCAACGTCGCCACCGCGACCGCCTACTGCGCGACCGCATCCGCCAGCGCGGCCACCGAGGTCAAGGGCATAGCGGCGATACTGCTGGAATGCGTGGACCTCAGCGACCCGATCGAGGTCGGCGCGAATGTCACCTACGAGATCACGGTAACCAACCAGGGCTCGTCCGTCGGGACCAACATCGTGATCAACTGCACACTGCCTGATGAGCAAGAGTTCGTCAGCGCCGTCAGCCAGGTCAAGGAGACAGTCACTGGCAAGGATATCTCCTTCGCCCCGCTGCCAACGCTGGCTCCCCAGGGCAAGGCAGTATACAAGGTGACCGTCAAGTGCATCAAGGCTGGCGACGTCCGCTTCACGGTCAGCCTCAAGAGCGACCAGATGGATACCCCATCGGGCGAGACTGAATCCACTCACATCTACTCGGGCAAATGATCGCCCCAGCAGATGCGGATGACGGGAAGAATACCGCCAGGGCGTTCAGGACGCGTGGAAGAACGCCCTGGCGGATGAGAATGCGTATGGTATGGCAGGCAAGATATAGACCGCCGACGGGCGCGCGTGGCTGCGACGATGGCGATGCACCTTGGCGGACCCGCTGGTCGGCTATCGGCGGCACAGCCGTGACGGCCTGCGCGATCCTGACTGTGTTGGCAGGAGGCTGTGCCAGCGGCAAGGTCACGCGAATCGCCGATGAGGCGGCTTTCCAACAGATTGTCGTTGGTGCGGACCTGCCGGTGCTGGTTGACTTTTACAAGGGCGGCTGCGCCACCTGCATTCCGCTCGACGGGGTCATGGACCAGTTAGTCGATAATTACAACGGCCGGGCTGTGATTGCTAAGTTCGAGACGATGACGGCGTTTTTCAGGATTCCCTCTCGGCAGCTCAAACAGAAGTATGATATTGCTTTCTTCCCGACCGTTATTCTGTTCGTAAATGGCCAGGAAAGAAAGCGTTGGATAATGCGTTATGCCATAGATAGTTATCGCAAGGAGTTGGACCAGTGCGTCTCGTCCGAGACTACGCAGACGGCTTCCGCGGGTGCTTGTCCATCCCGAAATCCTTGTCCTCGTTGATTATGAAACGGAGCAGGGCGATGGCCTGAAGGATTGACACCATGACAACCGTGACTATCAGCATGGCTGGTCCGACCAGACCGATTCTGATGCCAGGGCGGACTCTTCACCCGACAAACACCAAAATTCGTCTGTTGGTGGGGCTCATGCTGGCCGGCCTATGTGTCCTCCTGTACGTCAATGAGCCGCTGAGCTTGATCGCCCCTGCCCCAAGGCCTGGCGTGGCGACAGCCGCGCCGCTCGCGGCGACCAGTGACGCCACCGCTCTGGATAGCCTTGCCGTGACCGATCACATTGCTTTGCTGCAACGGTGCCTCGACAACTATCACGGGAAGTACGCCGACTATACCTGCACGTTCACCAAGCAGGAGCGGATCGGCGGGGTTCTGGGCAAGGAGCAGGAAATCCGCGTCCGGTTCCGGGGCTCGCCCTTCAGCGCGGCCATGACCTGGGTGAAGAATCCGCCCATGGGCGACCGCGTCCTTTACGTGGCAGGCCGCAACAACGACGAGATGCAGGTGCGCCCCGCATCCCTGCTCCTCCAGATCCTGATCCCCAACGGCGTCAGCCGGAAGCCAGACGGCGCGGAGGCCATGAAGGTCACGCTGCGCGCCGTGAATCTGTTCGGGTTCGAGTGCGCCATGAAGAGCCTGCTGGAGGTCTATCGGGCAGCAAAGAGCAACGGCGACCTCCAGGAGGAGTTCGGCGGTTACTGCACCCTCGACGGTCAGGATACCCTGGTGCTGGTCCGCTATTTGACCGCCAGGAGGAAGGACTACCCGGCCCACAAGACGGTGACTTACATCAACGTCAAGCGCATGGTCCCCGTCATGATCGAGGGCTACGACTGGGGAGCCGGCGATTTCCTGTGCCGTTACACCTACTCCGACGTGAAGTTCAACGTGGGCCTGACGGAGGCCGATTTCACGCCCGAGTCGATCGGCCTGAAGAGTAATTGACCTGTTATGCATAAGGCGACCTGAGAAACAGGCGTCGATACGCTTGAGGGCCATCGCGGCGCTGTGGCTCGCGACCGACGGGCCGATCCAGGGCGCTGCCGCACGGCGGCGAGCCCTAAAGCCCGTAACTGATGCAAGGAGTTCCACCATGATTCTCGATCATACAAGAGTGACCATTGTGCTGCTGGCCTGGGCGGCGGCGCTGCTGTCAGTTGGCTGCGCCCCGACGACGCCTGTGGCGTTTCCCCCCATCAACATCACTGAGTACGAACTTGCCTGCGACAGCGCGGCCACCAGCTATCCCGACTGCACGATTCTTCTCCACAACCTTCGAAGGACGCTTGATCCGAAACTGGCGGAAAACGCCCGGCTATCTTCGTTCCGCCTCGTGGAGCAACTGGGGGAGGACAGTCAGGAAGTGCTGACGTGCCTGGCCTTTGTCATGGAGGACAAGGGCGTCCCTGTCGAGCTTCGGCGAAGAGTTGCTGACTACCTGCTGGTACGGCGTGAGGAAGTGGTAATCGGCATATCACCCGGCTCGCCAGTTGAACCGAGAGTGTCTCGATGACAGAGAAACATTTTGAGGAGTATTTCCATGTCGCACCACAACAAGCACGAGCATAGGAATCCCCAGTTTCAGCCGGGCCGGCAGGAATCCACGGAGGCTTTGGCCTACCAGATCTGGGAACAGGCCGGCCGCCCGGAAGGTCAGACCGAACGCTTCTGGGAGGAAGCGGAGGAGAGGATCAGGCGACTGGGCCAGCAGGCGGCAACGCCCTTGCATTAAGAACGCTAACGACAGGAAGACGCTCTCATTAAGGAGATAGAGATGAAGATCGTGCTTATTCTCGTTCTGATCGTGGCCGGCATCATCGGCATGGGCCTCTACAGAGGATGGTTCACTGTCTCGTCTGACAGCCAAGGCAACACGCCGAACATCACTGTGTCGGTGGACAAGGAAAAGATTCGGCAGGACAAGGCCAAGGCGGTGGAGAAGGTGCAAGACCTGGAACAACGGGCCAAGGCCAAGGTCGCGGCAACGACCCAGAAGGCGCAAGATTAGGCAGTCCAACCAGGAGATCTCGGGTCATGGCACTTTCACTCAAGCTAGACAATCTTAGGCGATACAAAGACATCGCCCGTCTGTTTATGAAGTACGGGCGGTCGGATGTGGTGCGGAACGCCCAGCTCGCCGAGGCAACTGGGTTGGAAGCTCCCGAGGCCACCAGCGAGCCGCACAAGGCCGAAGAATTAGCCAAGGATTTGGAAGCGCTGGGCCCAAGCTTCATCAAGATCGGCCAGCTCCTCTCCACGCGTGCCGACTTCTTGCCGTCGCCTTATCTCGAAGCGCTGGCCCGCTTGCAGGACAAGGTTGAGCCTTTCCCGTACGTGCAGGTCGAAGAGATCGTCCACGAGGAACTTGGTGTCAAGATTTCCAAGGCATTTTCCGAATTCGACCCGCAGCCGATCGCCGCGGCGTCTCTGGGCCAGGTGCACCGTGCGGCGCTCCGTGACGGCCGGACCGTGGCGGTCAAGGTCCAGCGACCCGCAATCCGCCAACTGATTCTTCAAGACCTCGAAGCCTTCGCCCAAGTCGCCACGGTTATCGATAACCACACCGCGATGGGCCGGCGGTATGAGTTCAGCCTCATGGTCGAGGAGTTCCGCAGAGTTCTGCTGCAGGAACTTGACTACCGCATGGAGGCCCGCAACCTCACCAGGCTCGGACAAAACCTGGCGAAGTTTCAGCGGATCATCGTGCCGCAGCCGGTGGAGGATTACGTCAGCGCCCACGTGCTGACGATGGATTTCGTCCGCGGCGCGAAGGTGACAACGTTCAGCCCGGTTGTGCGGCTCGAAATGGATGGGGCGGGACTTGCGAACGAACTCTTCCGTGCGTACATGCAGCAAATTCTGGTCGATGGATTCTTCCACGCCGACCCGCACCCCGGCAACATCTTCATCACCGACGACCGGCGGCTGGCGTTCATCGACCTGGGCATGGTCGCGCGGCTCGGCCCGGACATGCAGGATCAGATCTTGAAACTGCTGCTGGCGATTAGCGAGGGGCGCGGCGACGATGCGGCCACCGTGGCGACAAACATGGGCCGGCAGGAAGATTCGTTCGACGAGGAGAAGTTCCGCCGTGAGGTTAACGAGGTAGTGAGCCAGCTCCAAGGCGCTAGCGGCAAGCAAATCCAGGTCGGCCATATAGTCATGGAAGTCGCGCGCGCCTGCGGCGATAACGGCATCCACGTGCCGACGGAGTTCACGTTGCTGGGCAAGGCGCTGCTGAATCTCGACATCGTGGCGCGGACGCTGGACCCGGAGTTCGATCCCAACGCCGCCCTCCGCAGTTGTGCCTTCGATGTCATGCGGCAACGGCTATTCCAGGGCGCGTCGCAGGGCAATCTCATGCAGGGCATGCTCGACGCCAAGGAGTTTGTCGCCAAGTTTCCCGGCCGGGTCAACAGGGTGTTGGACCGGATCGCCGACAACAATCTGGAAATCAAGGTCGACGCGATCGACGAGAGAATGTTGACGGAGGGTTTTCAGAAGGTTGCCAACCGCATCGCGTCGGGCATAATCCTCGCTGCTTTGATCATCGGTGCGGCCATGATGATGAGCATCGAAACGCGCTGGAAGATATTCGATTACCCAGTCCTGGCGATCATCCTCTTCATCGCGGCGGCGGCGGGGGGCATTGTAATGTTGATCAACATTTTCATATTCGACGAGCGACGGAAGAACGGTAAGAGATAGTGCAGCTCGTGCGCCGGGCAAGTCGTGTCGGTCGTGACCTTGTCCTCAACGGTCTGTTTGCGTCTACACGGTGGACTCTTCGTTCGTGAACCGCACGGTGTGCCGGACCATCGACTTCCGTGCGGCGAAGTTCGGGTAGTGTCAGCAGCCGAAGAGGGCTGCGATGACGATGGTTTGACAAATTGATCAGCCATGTTGTGTCGAACAGGAAGTGCGCACAGCCTTCAGTGAGGGCACTATTTGACGTGGGCGCACCCAGAAGGCGCAAGATTAGGCCGTCCCGCCTTGGCGGCCGCTGTCCCCCGCGAAGACCTGAGTGCCAGGATCACGAAGGCGCCCCGCCCGGTTGACCCGCGGTGGCCTGTCCGGCCACCATGAACGGCTGGGCCAGATGGTCGATGTGCTCCTGCGCTTCCCGCAGGTTGATGACCACCTGTCCCGGGGCCGCAAAGGCCAGCCGGCTCTTCGTCGGCGCCAGGTCGCCGCGGAACGCCCACAGACCGACGATGATTCGCAGGTCCGCCTGCTTCTCGTGCAACCGCTTGCAAAGGTACCGTGCCCGCGCCACGGACCCCGGCGGCGTGGCTGACACGCAGACCACGCGCGCCTGCTTCTGCTCGACCACCGCCAGCACCTCGCTTACCAGAGAAGAGGCCGAGGCGACGGTCACACAATATCCACGGCCTTCCAGCAATTGTGCCAGCATCATGCCGGCGATTTCGTCGGCCTCTTCACCGGCCGGCAGGACCAGGACATTAACCGCGCTGCCGACTGGCACCTGAACGCGCACCATGGGCGGTTGCGGCACTTTGCCTGATGGCTCCGGCGGGGTATCTCCAGGCTTCCCGTCGCCGGGCGTATGGGCCTGCGTGGGGTCCTCGGGCAGCGGGCCTGGGGGCAGTAGTCGCTGTTCTTCGCCCAGCTCTTCAACGATCACCCGAAGGCTCTTGTGGATGAAACGCTGCCGCCGGTCATCCACCTTACCGCGGTGGTTGTCGTGGGTGGACATAGTCAGGACGGGTATGAGCACCTCCTCGTACAGCGCCTCGGCCGAACGCTCTTTGGCGAACGCATGCGCCAGTTCGACGGCTTCCTCCTGGTCGAGAGCCAGCAGCCGCTGGTAGATCCGCTCAGGCGGCTCCAGGACCGGCTCGTCGCCCAGCAGAATATCCAGGAACTTCAGTTGTGGAATGTACTTGCCCATCACCACCAACATCACCGTCAGGGGCATCGAAAGCAACATCCCGATGGGGCCCCACACCGCGGTCCAGAAGATGGCCGAGACCAGAATGGCCAGTGCGGAGATGCCTGTTCTGGACCCGTAAAGTAGCGGCTCGATGAACTGGACGACGATCTCCAGCCCGATGAACATCATCAGGGCTACCAGGAAGATGCTGTTGCTGTGAAAGAAGCCGAACGCAATCGCCAGTGGGAACGCTGCCCCGATCACCGGCCCGACATACGGGACAAAACGAAAAGCCACGCACAGCAGCGCCCACAGCAGCACGTTCGGGAAGCCCCCCTCGGCCGCGCCCAGCGTCAGGCCGATGATCCACAGCCCTAGAGCTACCACAAGCCCGTAGGCCGTGTTGACGCATAACTGCGCCAGAAGATATCGGCTGATACGAGCTGCGGCGTCATCGACCGCCTGAGTGGAGAAGTTGACCCGCCCGCGGCTGGTCAGGCGGACAAAGCGGTCGCGAAGGTCCTCGCGCTTCAATAGCATGAAGATGGCAAACACGATGACCAGGCCGGTGGTGGCCAAAGGGCGCAGCATCTGGATGAGGATTCCGGTGACGTTGTCTGTAGCCGAGGCAAACTCGGGGTAGATGCGGACCGGAAGCGGGTTCTGACGGCTCACTTGTGGCAGGGCGGGCTCACCCGAGCGTGAGAAAAGCGACTGCCACGTCGGCGCGGCGACTTGCGTCGACGGGGCGGTCGCTGGTTGAGTGCTGGACGGATCAGCCGCCTCCCTGACCGTCCTCTCGACGTTTCGGGTCGCCTCCCCGAGCTTGCCGGACAAGCCGCGGAGGTTGCCGATTTTCCGCTGAATCTCCGCACGAAGGTCGGGCAGTCTGTTGGCCATGTTGACGAATTGGGCCTGCAGCACCCAGCCCAACAGACCCACCACGCCTATCGCCAGGAGCACCGTCAGCAACACCGGCGCCACGCGCCCGAGACGCAACTTTTCCAGCAAGCCGGCCAAAGGCTTCAGCAGGAATGCCAGCAGCACCGCCAGCGCCAGGGGAATGAGCACGTCGCGCGCATAATACAGCGACGCCACCACAACACAGGCGGCCGCGACCGCGATGAGCGGCGACGACTTAATCGAGTTGCCAATCCTTCGCATCAGTGCCCCATTTACTCCAGACGTTCTCCAACTGGTTGTCCCAGCCGAAACGCCGTCCAGATTGATTCCGCAGCCCGGGCACGCAACGCAGCAGGGGCCGACGGCGGCCCAGTAACTTTAAGTGTAGGCGATGAATAGCGGCAGCGGAGTAATATTTTCCAGAATAAGCTCGTTTCGGCTGCCGAGCGCGCTACAATAGAGAGTGTAGAGGAGCGCGTGCGAAGGCACGAGTTCTCAGTCGGATGGCTATACAAAGGGCAGGCCCTCAGGGCAGGCCCGTTGACGAGTAAGCCGACGTGGTTGGAGCACCTTTTGCGTGTTCAGCCACGTCGGCTTTTTTTGTCTCCTGCGGTGCTGGAAACCTCCGGTAAACCCAAGGTGGGTTCCGGGCGAGTTTGCGGCAACATGGAAAGGACCTTACCATGGGACTGATCCTGCTGATTCTATTAGTCTTGCTGCTCGTTGGCGGACTGCCGACCTGGCCCCACAGTCGTCAATGGGGCTATCGCCCCAGCGGGATCCTGGGAGTGCTTCTGGTGATCCTGGTGGTGCTGCTGCTGCTCAACGTCATCCGCTTCGGCTTCTGAGCGGCCGGGTGGCGGTTGAGAGAGACCCTGATCTTAGTAGGTTACTCTGAGGAGAATACATGAGCACTGACTATGAAAAGGCGGTGAACGCCTTGACGAAGGACGTCAAGGATATGCGGGACGACATGAAGGACGTGATCGCGGCCGTCAAGGCAAAGGCGGGTTCATACGTTGACGATGCCAAGGCCTCCGTGCATGAATCGGCGGCCCATCGGCTCGATCAGGTCCACGATGCCGCCGATGCCGTCAGGCAGCGATACGATGACGGATTGAAGAGTTGCGCCTCGAAGATCGCGGAGCGCCCTTTCGTCAGCGTGTTGGCGGCGTTGGGCGTCGGCTGGGTCCTGGGCAGGCTGATGAGGTGGCACGAGCGATGAGTATTATCGATGACATCATCCTATTACTTGCTGCTGCCGCCAAGGCAGGCGCAGCCGGCGTAATGTCGGCCGTCGTTAAGGCGGCCTGGCGATCCTACGCGGTGATCGGCCTGCTGGTTACGGCCCTGGCCTTGCTGCTGGGCGCGATGGGGTTGATGATCGCCGCCCTGGTCATCGGCCTGGCGCCGTACCTGGGAGCGCATTGGGCGGCGATGATCGCCGCGGGGGCGGCGCTTGCGGGTTCGGGCCTCTTCCTGGCTATCGCCCTCAAAGTATCCAAGGGACCTGGTTGTGGATGAAGACCTGATCGGGAACGATGCGGCACACATTACGCGGCGCCAATGAGGTTTTTGTCTGGGGCCACGGTCCGGGCGGACCTCGGCAAGAGTTGAGCCTCCACTGTCAGGCAGAGATTTCGGAACTCGATCCCGTCTGACGTCCCACTTCAAACGCCTGTTCATTCGCCGCGCGCAGCTTCTCTGGCAGCTTTGCGCGCAAGGCCGCGATCCAATGCTCCGGCGCGATGGAAAGGTGTGCGCTGAGCACACCCAACAACCCTATGTTCAAGCTTCGCCGGTCCGATAGTTGCGATTCGTCGATGGCGCAGGGGGTGATGAGAACGCCGCTCTTGCGAAGGAGGCGCAGGTTGGGCTCGGCCTGGTCCGGGGCCAGCGCGACCAGGTAGTCAGCTTCTCCGGCGGGCACCATCGGGCTCAAGACCGCCCGCCCGAAGCGTACGTCGCTGGTGACGATACCGCCCCGTTGACTCATGCCGTGCAGTTCGCTCTTCTTGACGTCCCACCCGGCCACAAACGCCGCTTCCGCCAGGACGTCAGAGGCGGTGATGACGCCCTGCCCGCCCAGGCCCACGATGACGATATTGGTGACGCGCGCAGCGCCAGGCATCTCACTCTCCCTCACTTGGCACCCCCATCTCTCTGATCTTCCTGGCCGCCAGGACGCAAGGCCGGCGGGCGACTATCAGTGTCAACTCGTCCTTGGCCAGGCTATCGGTCAGCAGCCGATCTAGGCCGCCCGGGTCTCCAACCGGATCCACCACATGCACGTTCCTGACGCCCAGAGCCCTTGCCAAGTCTTCGTACACCACGCGCCCCGTTGGCTTGTGGTTCAGCGTTCGCCCGGTCCCGGGATGCTCCTGGAGCCCCGTCATGGCCACGGTGCCGTTGTCCAGAATCAGGACCACGTGACCGGTGGTCGGGGGGTTGTAGATCATTTCCACAAGGCCGGTGATGCCGCTGTGGACGAAGGTGCTGTCCCCGATGACGCTGACGACCTTCCGGGCCTGCTCCGCCGGCAGCACGTGCCGCAGCCCCAGCCCGATGCCGATCGAGGCGCCCATGCAGACGCAACTATCCATCGCCTCGAACGGCGGCAGCGCCCCCAGCGTATAGCAGCCGATGTCGCCCGCAACGATGCAACCGAGCCTGCCCAGCGTCTGGAACACCTGGCGGTGCGGACAGTCATGGCAGAACTGCGGCGGCTTGCCCGGCGACTTGGCCGGCTCGGGCGAGACGTCGCCGGCCAGGATGCGCCGGACGCGATTGACGTTCAACTCGCCAAAGCGGTACATCTCGCTCTTGCCCTCGACTGCTATGCCGGCGGCGCGGATTGAATCGACCAAGTACGGATCGCCTTCCTCGATCACCACGCAATGCTTCTTCGAGCGGACGAAGTCGACGATCCGCTTCATCGGCAGAGGATAGGTCATGCCCAGTTTCAGGAAGCCGGCCCCCGGTGCCGCCTCCCTCGCATGAAAGTAGGCTACCCCCGACGCGATAATCCCCAATTCCGCCGCCCCAACGCATTGGCCTTGGTCTCCACTTGAGGCTTCGCCCTCGACCACCGGATTGAGCGACGAACCCTCGTTCCACGCCTTGATTTCGTCGAGCTTCTTGCGCAGCTTGCGGTGCGCAACATCCACGTACGCCGAGATCATCACCCGTCCAGGGATGTCGCGGACAAAGTCAGCCTTGGGGGCCGGCGCGACGTTGCCGTGCCGCCTCAGGATCGACTTGGAATGGCATACCCGCGTGGTCAGCCGCAACAGCACGGGCAGGCCCCATCGTTGCGATATCTCGATGGCGACCAGGGTGAAATCATACGCTTCCTGTGAGTCGGACGGCTCCAGCATGGGCACGCCAACGGCGACGGCGTATCGGCGGTTGTCCTGCTCGTTCTGGCTGGAGGCCATGCCCGGGTCGTCGCATGAGACAACCACCAGCGCCCCTGTGACGCCAGTGTAGGCGGCGGTGAAAAGCGGATCAGCCGCCACGTTCAGGCCCACGTGCTTCATGGCAACAAGGGCCCGGGCGCCGGCGAAAGCGGCCCCGAGGGCGACTTCCAGGGCCACCTTTTCATTGGGCGACCACTGGGCCTTGCCGCCCAAGCGGGAAAAGTGCTCCAGGATCTCGGTGGATGGCGTGCCGGGATAGCCGCTGCCCAGCGCCACGCCGGCGTCCATCGCCGCCATCGCCACCGCCTCGTTGCCGCTTGAAAGTATGCGTGCCATGTTCACCTTTTCAGGAAGTCTCATCATAACAGGCAATAGACACGGTTCAGCAGCCGTCAGTCCTCTTCGAGAACCCGGCGGCAGACATTCGCGATGTTCAAGGCCGCCGAGTTGTTCTGGACCGGCGTCAGCCGACGCATGTCGTCCATGTCAAAGTCCGAGTACGTCTCCTTGCCGAGCGCAAGTGCGACGAAGGCGGTCGACGAGAATCGAGTGATCAGGACATCGCAGTTGGCAATCATTTCTTCCGCGCTGCCGGTCGCAAACACCAGGGCCCCGGGCGCGTGCCGGTTGATCTCCCGGGTGGCGCGAGCCACCTTCTCGTTCGGGTGAAGTTTGAAGATCATGGGGCGCCCGCCGGCGATCTCGACCGCTCTTTGGATGAATGCCTTGCGGTCCTCGCCTCGGAATATCTCCCTCAGTGGCGACGTGCATACCAGCACGTAGTGCCTGTGAGGAAAGTCGTTGGTGCAGTATCGCCGACAGTTATCAAAATTGGGTATTCCCGTAACGACGATCTTCTCGGGTCGCGCGCCTTTTCGGATGAAGAACTCGCGGTATCCCTCGCTTGCGACGCAGAAAGCCCGGTAGGCGTCGCTGAGGCCGGTCGCCGATGTGCCCGCAAACCACCGAGGAAGGAATCGGAAACGCTTGACGAGATGGTACGAAAAGGTTTCAGGATCCGTAATCCCTTCTTGAACCAATACGATTTTGTTGCCCCGAATGTTATTTTGGATATAGACGTCTGAGCAGGTAACCACCAGGTCGTACGGCCCGTTCCTTCCCTGGTAGTCGATGGGCAGGCCATGATCCTGAAGATACTTCCGGCAGCGCCCCG
>Ga0265595_1001381_pt1 | contig 18722 bp, 15 predicted proteins | sample saktaG_15_FD_190148 | JGI IMG/M metagenome (GOLD analysis project Ga0265595, IMG submission 190148) | Saline water microbial communities from Sakinaw Lake, British Columbia, Canada - sak_2013_06_06_50m | ecosystem: Environmental > Aquatic > Non-marine Saline and Alkaline > Saline ... | reverse complement strand
TGCCCAGGCGCTCCCTGTTTTGCCTGCTGGCATTATATATTTGCGCACCGACCTTGATACTTCCCGAATAAACCCGGAAGTATACCAGCCTGCCCACAAACGGGTCGGATACTACTTTAAACGCCAGTGCCGTAAATGGCGCATCGTCGCTGGCCGGACGAGTAACTTCCTGCCCGGTGGACGTATCAACAACCTTGAGCGCCGGCTTTTCCAGGGGTGATGGCAGATAATCGACGACTGCATCAAGCACCAGTTGGATGCCCTTGTTGCGCAGGGCAGTGCCACACACTATTGGGACAATCCTGTTGGCTATGGTCAGGCGCCTGATGGCGGCTCTGATATCCTCTTCACCGATCTCCTGATTATCAACATATTTGAGCATTAGCTGGTCGTCATTCTCTGCCAGCTTTTCAATCATATCATGCCTGGCCCGTGCTGCTTCCTCCTGCATGTCCTCAGGGATTTCAGCTTCGACCGGCTCCTCAGAGACCTCGTCCGGGAAAATCCAGGCTCTTTTAGCCACCAGGTCTATAACACCACGAAAAAGGTTCTCCTTACCCAGCGGGACCTGAATAGCTACAGCCTTAGCTTTCAGCCGTTCCTCTATCATCTGGATCGTGCGCTGGAAATCGGCGCCCACCCTGTCCATCTTGTTGATGAAGCAGATTCTGGGCACCCCGTACCGGTCGGCCTGGCGCCAGACTGTCTCTGACTGTGCCTCCACCCCGGCGACGGCATCCAGCACGACTACGCCTCCATCAAGGACGCGCAGGCTGCGCTCAACTTCCGCCGTGAAATCAACATGCCCCGGTGTGTCAATAATATTGATGCGGTAATCCTTCCAGTGGCATGTGGTGGCAGCCGACGTGATCGTTATGCCTCGTTCCCTCTCCTGAACCATCCAGTCCATGACTGCAGTGCCGTTATGCACCTCACCGACCTTGTAGGTCCTGCCGGTATAGAAAAGGATCCGCTCGGTAGTAGTCGTCTTCCCGGCATCTATGTGGGCAATGATGCCGATGTTCCTAACCTTATCCAGGGGAAACGATCTTGTCACTTTATTATTACCCTGGCCTGTTTTAGGCCGGGATTCCTTAACGCCTGCTGTTACCATCGGTAATGCGCAAATGCCTTATTTGCCTCAGCCATCTTGTGGGTATCCTGCTTTTTCTTGATGGAGTTGCCCTGTCCCTGGGCTGCATCCATCAACTCTGCGGCCAGCTTTTCAGCCATCGACCTTCCGCCGCGGTCCCTGGCATACGTAATGATCCATTTGGTGGCCAGGAACTCGCCGCGCTCCGGGCTTACCTCAATGGGCACCTGGTATGTAGCACCACCGACGCGCCTGGATTTGACCTGGAGCGCCGGGGTGGTATTTTTCATAGCCTGCTCAAAAATACTGAGGGGCTCAGTCTTCATCTGCTTGTTGATGCGATCAAAGGCATCGTAAACAATGCCTTGGGCAGTGGATTTCTTGCCCTTATACATTATTTTATTAATAAACCTGGCAACCACCGGGCTCCCGTACTTGGGATCCGGGCCTACTTCCTTGTTTACAAACTTGGCTCGCCTAGACATATTCTCTCCCCGTTATATTTAGCTGGCCGCTACAGGCGCCTTGGGCGCCTTGGCTCCGTACTTGCTTCTTCCCTGCCTGCGCTTGTCGACTCCCGCGGCATCGAGTGTTCCGCGGATGATATGATAGCGCACGCCCGGCAGGTCCTTGACCCTGCCGCCGCGGATGAGAACTACAGAATGCTCTTGAAGATTATGCCCTTCTCCGGGAATGTATGCCGTGACTTCAATATGATTTGTCAGCCTCACTCGGGCGATTTTGCGCAACGCCGAGTTGGGCTTTTTGGGAGTCATGGTTTTTACCTGCACGCACACACCGCGTTTCTGTGGGGAACATACACCCTTCCTGGACTTGTTCTTCAGGGTGTTGTATATCACCTGCAACGCGGGCGACTTGGTCTTCCTGGCTACCCTGCGGCGGCCCTTCCTGACCAGCTGGTTTACTGTCGGCATACTAATTTCTTCCTTACGTTTTTATTCCCAATTTTTCGGCAAATTAAAAAGCCACCTAGTTGTCCCCGGACTACTTCCCGATCTGGCCCACATCCCGGGTCAACCAGCCGGCTTGATTGTTATCCAGGTCACTCAAAACCTGCGCCAAACTTATGAATATTAGCGCAACTTTGCAACAAATGGAAATGTTATCACAGGAATTCAATCCCTGTCAACAATAGCTGATCTACGATAACATTAAACTCTGCTGCCCGGCCGGCAATTCCATCGTGAAAACAGCTCCTTTGCCGGGTGAGCTTTCGACGTAAATGTTGCCCCCGTGCGCATGCACAATACTGTGACAGATGCTGAGCCCCAGTCCTGTTCCCTCCCCCGCCTGTTTGGTTGAATAGAAGGGGTCGAAGATATGTTCCAGCTTATCGGGCATTATACCAGGCCCGTCATCTGCTATGGACAATTTTATATTGCTTCCGGATAAGCGTGTGCTTACTGATATGGTGCCGCGCCGGTGGATCTGGTACATAAAATACTCCGCATTCAGTATGATGTTAAGAACAGCCTGTTGAATCTGTGCGGAGTCGCAATAGACGGAGGGCAATCCCTCAGCCAGGTCCAAACTCATGCTGATATTCTGCTTCTGCATCCGGCTTTGCCTGAGCTTAAGCACGTTCTCAACCAGGCTATTTATCTGCTCTGCCTTTTTTTCGGCTGTCTGGCCGTGCGAAAATGCCAGGAAGCCTTTTGCCACTTCGGCTGCCCTTTTGCTCTCCCTGTAAATTGATTCAACTTCTTCCCTTACCTCCGACGGGATGGCGGGATTTTGCTGCAGCAGATAGGCGAACCCCATCACCGCGGTTAGAGGGTTGTTGATCTCATGGGCCAGGCCGGCAGCCATCTCTCCAAGGGAAATCAGCCGATCCGCAACCATGAGATTTTCGGTCATTTTTCTCTGTGCTGTGTTATCTCTCGTCACACCTATTATCCCACTCGCCGTACCCTCGCTATCACGCAAAAGGCTCATCTTCTCCTCTGCCCAATAGCTCTTACCATCACGCCCCTTGACCCGGTATTCGATGACCTGTACATCTGAATTTCCTTCAATTAGATCCTTCATGGCGTTCCGCTGGCGTTCGATATCCCTGCTATCTATTCCCAGCATTTCGGCATATTCGCCACCGCGTGTCACAACATCGATTATCTTGTCCCCTTTAAGCCCGGTATAAAGCCATACAGAGGGGCTTATATAGCGTAGCATCAAATCCAGGCCGACAGTCCATATCACATCCATGGAATTCTCAGCCAGCAGTCGGTACCTCTCCTCGCTTTGCCTCAAAGCTTCCTCAGCCCTTTGCCTTTTAGTGATATCCGTCATCAATACCAGGACAGCCGGTTTGTCCTCCCACTGAATAGTGGTAGTCCTCATTTCCGCCCACTTTATCGACCCGTCCTTATCAATAAACCTGAAAGGATACAGCGACGGCGCGCCTTCACGGCTTAACCAGGCCATGTAGTATCCCATCACCATTTGCCTGTCGTCCGGATGAATGAACTCGATAAAGGGCCTGGATAGGAAATCCTCCCTGCTGTGTTGCATTATTTCAAAAGTCCTGCTGTTTACAAATTTAACTGTGGAATCCTGCACGACCGCAATGGCTTCGCCGGCGTTTTCCACCAGCAACCGATACTTTTCCTCAGATTCCCGCAGTTCCTTCTCAGTCTTTTTTCTCTCGGTAATGTCACGGCCTATGCTGAAGACTATTTTCCGGCCGTGAACTTGGAGCGGTGTAATGGTGAGATCCAGCGCTTTTATCTTGCCCCAAACATAATAGTCCCGCTCAACCGTCCCCCCTGTCTCCCAAATGCTACGCAAATTCGCATACCAATCCTCATCCAGGTAAGGCGGCAGTGTATTTTTCACATTCATGGCAAGAAATTCTTCGCGTGTGCACTCAAGAAAGGCGAGCGTAGCATCATTGCCATCTATATAGTTGCCGTCGGTATCTATGACCATTATCGGGTTGGGGGTCCCGGCGAACAGGGTGCGATAACGTTCCTCGCTCTCCAAAAGAGCCTCCCTGTCTATGATATGTGCGATGAAGGACCCCAGTTCTGCCGCAATCGCCTCAACTGCGCTGCGAGCACTATAGGGAATCTCTTCGAATACATGCGAGGCGATATTCAGACATGCCGCCGCCCTGCCGTCGTGCAGAACGGGGATAACACCAAAACCCTTCAGACCCTCGCCCTGCCAGCTTTGATCGGCAGATTGACCGATTTCGCTGTAAGTCAAGTAAATTGACTGGCCTTCATTAATAAGCCTGGCACTCGGCTCCGAATCGTTATAATAGGTGGCCTGACTGACGAAACCCTCGGATAGCCCCCTGGAAACCGCCAGCTTAAATCCTCCGGCCAGGGGGTCGGCCAGGTAGATGCCTCCGCTGTCCATGCCGGAAATGAGTATTGCAGTGTCCAGACACAATTTCAGGGCCTCTTCAAGGTTCTCGATCCCATTGAGCGCCACCGCCAGATCCCGCTGCACCCGCATCTCCTCCTGTGCTTTTTTACGATCAGCAGATTCCTGTTTTAGCCTTTGGCTTAAGGCTTCCAGGTGGGCGGACCTCTCATGCATCTGTTTTAGTAAACCCTGCCGCTGTCTGCGCACCTCTTCCTTAAGTCCGGTGTGCTCGATTGTGACCTGCAGGTGCCCTGAAACTGACTCGACCGTATCCACAATATCCTTTGTTATACCTTCCGCAGCGGGGCTGGCCAGCAAGATATATCCTGCCACATTTCCCTCCAGCCTGACGGGCACCATTGCCAGCGAATTATAGCCGTACGAGTTGAAAGCATCAGTCACCAGCTTTTTCAGACTGCCTTCCAGCCTGTCCAGCACAGCGCTGGTATTGCCCAGGCGAAACGAGCCCTGGCTACCGCAGGAGAAATCTGCGGCAGCCTCTCTGAAGAACGTTTCGATGGCGAGCTGGGAAAGGGCTGTGTTGCTATCCCATAAGCCCAGGCTGAGCCCGGTCCCCGCTTTATAGGTCCTGCTACCATATCTATCCGAGATAACTACCTGCACAAATGGACAGCCGCTGTAATCTTTGAGCAGGCCTGCCAGTTCATCGAGCAGCGTCTGAACTGACTGCTGCCTCAATGCTGCATCATAGTAGCCTGTCAGCAGGCGTTCCCGATTCTGCAGGCTGGCCTCTTCAGTAACATCTTCGATCTGCAGGTTCATGCCTTCGAATCGTTTCTTCTTGGATAAGTACGGTACGAGCTTCAGGTCCCAATATCGAGTTGGCTGCCCCGGTTTGTTGATAGGCTGGGCATCCACCGCTAATTGCTGCCCTGTCTCCTTCACCCTGTGCCACAGCTCCCTGAACTCGTCTGCCTTTCCCGGCATCCCCCATAACGCATTTTTCCTCAGCTTGCGTCCGGTCAGTTTCCTGAGTAGAAGTCCGCTGATGGCAGCAAAACTCGGATTACAAAAAGTGATTGTGCCTGTTTTATCGAAGATGCAGATGCCCTCGGGCATTTCGCCCAGCAGGCTCTTCATCTGCCCGCCGTCCGGCTCCGGTCTGCCGGCCGCACTTGGCCTGCCTGCCGCCCTTCCCGTCTTACGCGCAGGATGGTGTCCTATAGCTGGCATAACAGCTTGCCTAGCCCGGTTCTTATCAGGTTTTCGCGCCATTCTCAATTCCGCTCTTCTGTTCTCGCATCCCGCCCCTGCCGGCAACGGTTTACTTTATACTCTTTCTCACCCGCAGGTGTCAACGCTTTATCCCGTGTGCCGACGTGATCTTCAATACTGGTTAGAGTTCTGCCCCCTTTGTGAACGGGCATGGCGGCGGTTATAATTGAAGTCTCACCTCTATGTTCCAGATTAACGAGAAAATACTGCATGGCATCGTAAAGCCCGCACGATACACCGGTGGGGAATGGAACTCTACGCCTGGAAACTGGGAAGCGGCCGGGGTACGGGTGGCGCTGGCTTTCCCCGATATCTATGAGGTGGGCATGTCCAACATGGCAATACCCATTCTCTATGAGATCATCAACAGCATGCCCGGCGCCCTTGCAGAGCGCGTTTATGCGCCGTGGGTCGATATGGAGGAGGCGCTCCGCCGCAATAATCTGCCTCTTTACAGCCTCGAGACCGGCCGGCCACTGCGGGACTTCGATATTATCGCCTTCTCGCTGGGTTATGAACTCAGCTACACCACCGTTCTGAATATGCTGGACCTGGCCGGACTGCCCGTTCTCAGCAAACAGCGCGGCGGTTCATACCCGCTGGTCGTGGCCGGCGGCAGCTGTGCCATGAACCCTGAGCCACTTTCGGACTTTATCGATGTTTTCTTCGCCGGTGAAGCTGAAGATGCGCTTGAGGGCCTGATTAACACTGTGCAACGGCACAAGGATAACAGGGACGTCTTGCTTAGCAGCCTGGCGAAGCTGCCCGGCATATATATCCCCCGCTTTTATGCTCCGTCTTACCATGCAGATGGTACGCTGGCTTCTATGCGCCCCGTGGATAATGAGGCTCCTCCGATCATCGCCAGGGTTGTGGCAGATAAGCTCAGACCTGTGACCCGGCCCGTCGTGCCATATATAGAGGTTATACACGACCGAGCCGCTGTGGAGATCCAGCGCGGGTGCAGCCGCGGGTGCCGCTTTTGCCAGGCTGGTATGCTATATCGCCCGGTCAGGGAACTGCCCGAGGATATTGTGCTTGAGTCCATTAGCTGCCTGTTGGATAATACCGGCTACAATACGGTGGCGCTTATATCGTTAAGCACCGGCGATTACAGCAATATCAACCACCTTGTACGGACCCTGTCGGAACGATATTCCCGGGCCGGGATAACAATCTCCCTGCCCAGCCTGAGGTTGGATAAGTCTTCCATTAACCTTGTCGGTTCGCTCCCCGCAGGCCGTAAAACCACGCTGACCTTTGCCCCGGAGGCAGGCAGCGAGCGAATGCGGCGGGCTATCAACAAGTGGATACCTCAGGAGGCCATGCTGGAAACGTTTGCTGCCGCCTTTGAAAAAGACTGGATGAACCTTAAGCTCTACTTTATGGTAGGCCTGCCCTCGGAGACGGCTGACGACGTTAAGGATATCGCCGTCCTGGTGGACTCTGTAAGCCGGCTGGGCAAGAGTATCCGCGGACGCCCGCCGCGGGTAAGGGTTTCGGTATCGTCTTTTGTTCCCAAACCGCACACATCCTGTCAGTGGGCCGCTCAGGATTCGGGTGAGCAGCTTAAGTCCAAGCAGACCCTGTTGCAAAGCCTGCTGCGACGTAGCGGCGTGCATCTCTCCTGGCATGATACTGAAACCAGCCTGCTGGAGGCCGTGCTGTCACGCGGCGACCGCCGTCTCGGGGCTGTTATCTATACTGCCTGGAAAAAGGGCTGCCGTCTGGCTACCTGGAGCGAGATTTTCGATTTTTCCAGGTGGCAGCAGGCTTTCGATGAGTGCGGAATAGATCCGTCCTTCTACGCCCACAGGGAGCGGGACCCGGATGAGTTGCTGCCCTGGCAGCATATCAGCCCCGGTGTGAGCACCGGTTTCCTCAAGTCTGAGCGTGAAAGGATGCTGTCGGGCGAGCTGACCGGTGATTGCCGGACGGATGACTGCAACCTGTGTGGGCTCCATGGCACTCACCCTTCATGCCGCGAAAGAGCCGGGCAAATCGTTTGAGTGCGTTGCTGCATGTGTCCGCCAATCAATCATGAAATTTGACTTTGAGGTTTAAACAGGATAACCTTTATGTTTTGTTACTAACTCTGGAGAAAGACGATGAAAAGACTTGAGCTTGAAGTTTTAAAAAGGGAAGTCAGGGGCAAGAAAGTGCGGTTCCTGCGGCGCGGCGGTCTGATACCCTGTAATATATATGGCCACGGCATTGAATCGCAGCCCGTCCAGGTCGAAGCCCGCAAGCTCGGACAGATCATTGCCCGGGCAGGAGGGACCGACCTGATCGCTCTCAAGATGGAGAGCAGCGACACACCGGGCATGGTGCTTATCCGTGATGTGCAGCGCAATCCCATGACCGGCGAGCCTATCCACGTGGATTTTTACCAGGTTAATATGTCGGAGAAGCTCAAGGCTGATGTCCCGCTGGTCTTTACCGGCGCCGCCCCGGCTATGAAGCTCAAGAACGTCTCCCTTCTGCATGCCATGACGGCAATCCAGGTCGAGGCGCTGCCTGACGACCTGCCGCATAATATCGAAGTCGACATTTCCAGCCTGACGCTCCCGGAGCAGTCCATACATGTTAAGGACCTCACGGTCAGTAGCAAAATCACCATCCTGGCTGATCCCGACCAGATGCTGATCAAGGTTGCTGAAGTACGCAAGGTCGTTGAAGAGGTCCCGGCGGCAGAAGCGCCGGCAGAGGGCGAAGAAGCAGCAGCGGAGGCGCCGGCAGAGGGCGAAGAAGCAGCAGCAATGGAAGAGAAGCCCGAGAAGAAATAATACCGCTTTTAAAAGCCCCCTCTTTGTCCGGGAGGGGGCTTTTCTTTTTTCTATTTATGCTTTCGCACGAACTCACCGAGTTCACGCAGGTATAGTTCCATGCCCTCGGCAAAAATCGTGTTATGGTCCGCCTCAGGTATAATCACCATCTTTTTATCGGCGGATGCGATATTGCGGAAAATCTTCTCACCCTCCGCCAGCGGTACAATTGAATCATACTGTCCGTGGATCACGAGGGCAGGCATGGTTATCTTGATGATCCGGTCAAATCCCGGTGAAGGAGGGACTGGCAGCCCGGGCTGTTGCAGAATCCGTCCCATCCTGCCCAAAAGGTCTGTCACGTCACAGAAGCCGCTCTCTACCACTATTCCCCTGAAATCAGAAGGATATGCGGCGGCCAACTCGATGGCCGGCCCGCTGCCCAGCGAGCGACCCATGATGAAACGGCTCCCCATATAAGCTTTGTCATTCAAGAACTGCCGGAACCACCTCGCTATAGGATGGACATCCTTTATCATACCGGACACCGTTGGCCTGCCTGCGCTGCCACCATATCCCCTGTAATCTGCGACGAAAAGGTTCAGGCCGATATTGTTAAATGCGATGCCTATATCCTCATATTCGCTGGCCAGCTCACCGTTGCCGTGAAAGAAAAGCAGGTTGGCGTTTTGAGCGTCCCCGAAATAGAACCGGCAGGAGATGTCAATTCCCTCACCCACGGGTACCATATATCCTGTTGACCATGCGGTATCGTCCGGCCTGAAATCGTCCTGCCTGGGATAAAAAATGAAATTCAGGATAGCAGGATGATCGAACGCCCTGAATTCCTGCCAGCTGTCCGCCATCTCTCCCTTCCTGTTAATAATACGCCCTCACTATCTTGCCGCTGATCGTCCCGCCCACTTCAAGCAGACCGTATGACTCATCTGCGCGGCCCGGATTAAACATCAGTACGCCATTAATTAGATCATTCACAGCGATGTGGCTGTGGCCGAATATAACCGCATCGGCGCCGGGGAATAGCTGCAATACCCGGCTCTCCAGTCCCACAGGCCCGCCGCTGCCATGTACAATACCAATTTTCTTCCCCTCCAAGTCGAGCAGCTGTTTTTCGGGGAACCTTACCCTCACTTCAGGCAGGTCCATATTACCACACACACCATGAACCGGCGCCAGTGTCTGCAATCCACAGATAACATCCATAGTTACGATATCGCCCGCATGCACTATCAAGTCGACCTTTCCAAGGATACGGATCAGTTCCTGCGGAAGCTGGGCAAAATGCCTTACATGTGTATCTGAGATAACGCCGATTCTCACCATGACAATCCTATGTTAGTATAATTCCGGCGGTAATATAGAGTAAAGGTCATTCCAGCCGGATAATAAACTCGCGTCCCCGTAAGGGCGGGAACGGGAGATAAGAGGTGGTGATGCCCTGCTTTTACAGGGAGCAGCCAACGAGCAATAAAAATGAGCAGATGACTGAATATCCTATCAAGATCGCTGCGAACTGTATATTGGCGCTCATTGTTCCGGCTCCCGTTTTTTCTTTTATATAATAGATAACGGATCTGTGATAAAAAAGTTTAGCTTATCCTCGGCCGGCCGGTTGGATTTGTGCGGCTTGTATAATCTATACTGTATTTAAATCACTGTATTGTTTGGTTGCATAGAGGGTACATTCCGCTTTACCCAAGGAGGTAGCCATGTACTGTTATTATCATCCCGACCGCGACGCTGTCGGAGCCTGCATTGCATGTAACCAGGCCGTCTGCCCGGAATGTAAGGTGGAGTACGATGGCAAGGTATACTGCAATTCGTGTATCCAGAAAATGGTTTTCGGCGAGGTCGCCTCTGCTTCACAGCCGGCCACGGTTCTGCTTACGGGGAACACGTCAGGTATGGGCAGCCAGGCCTCGGTACCGAGAGAGCTTGGAGAATGGAACTGGGGCGGTTTCTTGCTAACCTGGATCTGGGGCATCGGCAATAATGTGTGGTGGTCTTTCCTTGTATTCGTCCCTTACCTCGGTTTTCTTGTCATGCCCTGGGTGCTGGCCTTCAAGGGCAACCAGTGGGCCTGGCAGAACAAGCGCTGGGACAGCGTGGAACATTTTAAGCGTGTTCAGCACAGCTGGACCATGTGGGGATTGGGCATAACCATCGCTGTAACCCTTCTGCTGGTAGTCATACTTCTCCTCGGCTTCGGGCTCATCGTCTGGGGCATGCAGCAGTCCGGCGTCCAGCCATTTTAACGAAAGCTTTCTGGATTTAAATAAGGGAGAACAAGAAGATGAAGTGTGCTGTACATACCGACCGTGAAGCAATAGGTGGCTGCTGCAGTTGCGGCAGGTACGTCTGCCCCGAGTGCAAGGTTACCATCGACGGGCAAATATTCTGTAACCAGTGCCTGGATGCGAAGCTAAAAGGGGGTGCCAGGCCTGGCCTCGCTCCTTCTGGTGCTTCCTATACCTCAGGCCTGGGCTCCCTTTCCCAGATACCGCCTGAGATACGCGGATGGAATTGGGGCGGCTTCCTGCTCACCTGGATCTGGGGTATCGGCAACAACGTCTGGATCTCTTTCATAGCCCTGTGCGGCTTACTGCCGTACGTCGGCTGGATGGTCAGTCTGACCATGGCCATAATCCTGGGCGTGCGCGGCAACGAGTGGGCCTGGCAGAACAAGCGCTGGGACAGCATCGAGCACTTCAAAAAGACGCAGCACACCTGGATGTGGTGGGGCATCGGTATGCTTCTGTTGCAGCTAGCTCTTATAGTAGCGGTGACCGTGCTCATCGTCTCGCTGATCATGATCGCCGCCACCGCAGGCCTTGATAGCAATCTCGACTGGGATAAGATTTTCCCGTCCTTATAGCAGCGGCAATAATCTTTGGATACTGATAATGAACGACCTGCTGATTTACGCACTGGTCTTTTCAGGTGGGCTTGCCATCGGAGTTGTGGTCACAATTATCATCACGCGTGTTTATAAACCCTACTTCAAGCAGGATGTGCTGGCCATCAGTGGCGAGGTTCAGAAAAACCTGTCCGCATTCACCGACGTTGCTACACAGACTGCCGTAGACCACCTGATCAAGATGTCGGAGCAGATGGCGAACGCTCAATCACAGCTCAGCGAGCAGAACCTGGAGGGCAAGAAGGCTCTAATAGATCAGTCCATCAAGGAGGTGCGCGATAACCTTAAGAACGTGGAAACGCTCATGGGCGGGCTGGAAAAGGACCGGGCTAGGGCCTACGGCGAGCTTCTCTCCCAGCTTAAGACCGCTTCCGAGCAAACGATCAAGCTGTCAGAGACCACCGGCAAGCTCCAGGCGGCCCTCGGCAATACAAAGGTCAGGGGTCAGTGGGGCGAACGTATGGCCGACGACATCCTGGCCAGTATCGGCTTCATAGAAGATATCAACTACCACAAGCAGCAGGTGGACGCGGCCGTCGGCTCCAGGCCCGATTACACTTTCCTCCTGCCCAACCGGCTGGTGCTCAATATGGACGTCAAGTTCCCCCTGGATAATTATTTAAAGTATGTCGATACGGATTCAGAGGCCGACCGGGAGGTCTTCAAGACCGCTTTTCTCAAAGATGCCCGCCAGCGAATAAAGGAGGTCACAACGCGCGATTACATCAACCCCGAGCAAAACACTGTTGATTACGTTCTTGTGCTGATACCCAACGAGCAGGTCTACCGGTTCATCAACGAGAATGACCCGTCCCTGCTGGACTACGCCCTACAATCGAAGGTGGTGCTGTGCTCCCCGGTAACGCTGTACGCGGTGCTGGCCTTGATAAACCAGGCCGTCAAGAATTTCAAGATGGAGAAGGGCCTGGTGGAGATCATCACCCAGATCAAGCTGTTCGCCGCGCAATGGCAGAAATTCGTGGAAAGCATGGATAAAATGGGCAAAAAGCTTCAGGATGCTCAAAAGGAATTCGATACCCTTACCACTACGCGAAAAAATATGCTGGAACGGCCTTTGCTCAGGATAGACCAGATCAGGCATGACAGCGACATTAAGGAACTTGATGTCATCGAAGCCGTGCCATCACCCGTTGAGCCGCCGCTGCTGGAATAGGCCGAAGAAACGCTTCCCTACAGCCCCTGCCCCATCTCTTTAAGCGCCTGATCCGCCTTTTGTATGACCGCTGGATCGGTGCTTATCGCCTTGGCCTTGCGGAAATCCTCCGCCGCCTTGAGTATCTGCCCTGTCTGAGCGTAGGCGCTGCCCCGGCTGCAATATACCCTGGGATCTTGCGAATCGAGCTGAATCGACCGGCCGATATCCTCAATAGCCTGGTAATATTGTCCTTTCATCATGTAAGCGCAGCCGCGGTTATGAAATGCCCCCGGGTCTGTATCGTCAATTGCGATGGAGCAAGAAAAATCGTTGATGGCGCGGTCGAATTCTTTCTTGTAATAGTAAACGCTGCCCCGGTTATAGAAAGCCGCGGCCAGGTTGGGGTCCAGTTCTATGGCTCGGTTTAAATCCGCCAGCGCCAGGTCGAGGTCCCCTTTCTTGTAGAAAGCACCTCCCCGCAGAAGGTACACAATTGCCGTAGTCGGGTCGAACTGGATGGCCTTGGTCAGCTCGTCGATGGCCAAAGAGTAATGGCCGTCCTTGAGCAATGTGAAACTCTTTTCCTGATGGGCCTCCGCCTTTGCCTTATGGTCGGCCGGCACCTGGAGAGGCAGGTCTGGAGAAGGAGCAGCCGGCGGTACAGGATAAGATTCATGGCGGGACTGATATTCCGCGAGTACTGGCGGTTTCACCTCTTCTCTTCCAGGAGTGATTCCGGGCTGTCCGATATGTACCGGCTGCTCGATATTCTCGGGCGGTGCAACGGGCACAGCAGGCGGTTGTGAATACAGCGGGGTCGACATACTCCAGTCGATCTGCGTGCCACAACTTCCACAATAGGTAGTGCCCGGCTCAAGGGCAGAGCCGCATTGAACACACGAATAAAGGAATGCCAGATCGCAGAAACCGCAGAAACGCTGCCCCAGTAAGGCCACGTTATTGCATCGCGGACAGAGGAAACTCTGCTGCATTTACCTTAAAACTACCGTTTACCCGATTATACCCCACGGGAGGATAAAAAGTATATGCCGTCTAAATTAGGCAGTTGATAATATACGTCTTGAGACGTATAATTTCCTGCGGTCGTTGCATGCAGATTGAACCCATGAATAACCCCGTAGATTCGCTCATTGAGCTGGCTGAAAAGACCGGGGCCATCAAGTTCGGCGAGTTTACTCTTGCATCGGGCGCTAAAAGCAACCGCTATTTTGAAGGCAAGCTTCTCACTCTCCACCCTGAAGGAGCTTGCCGCGTTGGCGAAGCCATCTGCGATATACTGGAAGGGAGCGGGGTACAGGCAGTGGGGGGTCTTATACTTGGCGCTGTCCCCATTGCCACGGCAGTTGCAGTTATCAGCCACGAAAGGGGTAAGTCCATACCCGCCTTCCTGGTGCGCGAGGCACCCAAGGAGCATGGCACTGAAAAACAGGTTGAGGGGCACCTGGAGCCGGGCATGCGGGTGGCCATAGTGGAAGACGTGGTTACACGCGGCGGATCAGTTTTTAGGGCCATCAAGGCGGTTGAAAACCTCGGTTGCAAGGTGGTAAAGGTAGTGGCAATAGTTGACCGCCATGAAGGGGGCAGCGATAAGCTTATAGCCGACGGGTACGACTTCGTCCCGCTGATCCACTTTAATATAGACGGCACAGTGCAGGCGAATAAACTGCTCTAAGCAGACAGTGTATAATATCTTTCTGGAGGTGGAATTTAGAGATGTTGCCGATTAAGAATATTCTTTGCCCGACCGATTTCAGCGATCCCTCTTACGAGGCGTTAAAAGCGGCAGATGAGCTGGCCGCGCATTTCGGCGCCACGCTTCATATCATCAATGTGGTGCCTCTTGTACCCATCGTGGAAGCGCCCATAGGCGTTGAATCAGCCGGCTTTAATGTCGCTTCTTACCAGCAGGAACTGGAAGGACAGGCGCAGAAGTCACTTAAAAATATGGTTGATCAGAAGGCAAGCCAGGGCGTTACTGCGGTAACGGAAGTGCTTATCGGCAATGCCGCAGGCGAGGTCATGCGCTATGCAAGCGAGAAGAAAATCGACATGATTGTTATCGCCACCCACGGGCTGTCAGGGTGGCGCAGGTTTATCTCGGGGTCCACCACCGAGCAGATCGTCCGCCAGGCCTCATGCCCCGTCCTCACCATCCGCAAGCCTGCGACTAAATAGAGTTGTGCCCAGCAGTGGCGGTATGTTGAATCAGCCTGTTGTGGAAGGTTGCTTTTTATCGTTTGCCCAGTTCGTGGTGAACCTGCACGTACTTGATTATATCGGCCCGGTTTAACATCCCCACCAAGCGCTCCTCCACTACCACCGGCAACTGGTTTAGTCCATTCTCGGCCATGAGATGAACGGCTGCTTTCATATTATCACCTGGTGTTACTGTCTTAAGCGGTTGCGGCGTCATAACACTTGAGACCGGCGTGGTCTGCCATTCCCCGGGTGTCAGCTTCTTTATATCGGCAAGGGTCACTATCCCAAGTAATCTCCCTTCTTCAACCACAGCCGCCGCTCGTGTGCCCTTCTTGATGTAAATGTCGTTGACCAGCGATTCGACGTTTGAGTTGCTATCGATCGTCTCCGGGCGGTCGTTCATGATGCTCATCACTCTCACATTCAGCCAGATGGCACGCAGTTCCACCTCTTTTCTGGAAGATTCGGCTGCGCTGTTGAGAAACCAGCCTATAAATACCAGCCACACGCCGCCCATTATATTGCCGGTGAGAACCCAGAAGACTCCCCCGGCTATCATAATCCAGCCGAATACCTGTCCTATGGCCGCAGCGATATTGGTGGCCTTCCTCAGGTCGCTGGTTGCGCCCCATATGATGGCGCGCAGCACGCGGCCACCATCAAGAGGAAACCCGGGCAAAATGTTGAAAGCCGCCAGCAGTATATTGATCTCAATCATATAGACAATCGTGGCTTTGGCCGGCCCGTCAGCCGCCAGGCCTGTTAAAGCCAGCGCCCAGAATAGGCCGGCCAGTGCAACACTGGCTAGGGGCCCGGCTATGGCGATGGCAAATTCCACGCCTGGTTTCTCAGGCTCGGATTCCAGGTTGCTCATCCCGCCAAGCAAAAAGAGCGTGATGCTCTTTACAGGCACGCCTCGCGATCGGGCTACCAGGGAATGTGCCATTTCATGGATGAGCACCGAGACAAACAGCAGCAGGGCCGCCCCCACGGCTGTCGCCCAGTAAACTAAATCTTCCCAACCCGGGTACTCGGCCGGTAAATAACCCGCAGCCAGGGACCAGACGATCAGGAAAAAGATAATGATCCATGTGTAATGGATTCCTATATCGATGCCGGCGATCCGGGCTATGCGCAGCGAACCTTTCATGATACCCTGTAATTTACGTGGCTATCTGCTTGATAAAGCTTTCGATGGCACGGTTTACTTCCGCCGGCTTTTCCAGAAAGGCCAGGTGCGTGCCGCCTTCGATAATGCTCACCCGGCAATCAGGCATCTTGCCAGCAAGGTACTGCGAATACTTCGGCGGCGTCATATTATCCTGGTCACCCACGATGCAGAGCGCCGGCAGTTTGATCTGCCCCACCTTATCCATAATATCGAACTTATCGCAACAGCGAAAATCATTTAGCTGGGCTGCAGGCCCCACCCCGGCCAACCTCGGCATGATGGCCCCGCGTATCTTTTCATCCACCGTTGCATGAAGTGGCTCGAGAACCTCGCTGATCCATGCCTGTGTGTCCCCCAGTTTGCCCTCGACAACCTCAAAAATCAGCGGCAGCACCCTCAGGCGTGCGCCCGAACCCATCAGTATGATTCCTTTCAGGTCTCCCGGGTATTTGAGCGCGTGCGTGAGTGCAATACCCCCGCCCAGCGAATGGCCTGCCAGCACGACATCGGTATACCCTTTTTCCCGGAAATAGCCGTGCAGCCAATCAGAATAAGCTTCGATACTGGTGCAGATCTCGCCCTGGGGATGGCCGGGCAAGTCAAGAGTATCCGCATCAGTAAAGTGCTGCTTCTGCAACATCCATACATCCCCGCAGGCGCCTGACCCGTGAATAAAGACCAGCTTCATATTGATTCTCCTCTATACTATGAGATCGCCGCGGCCTGGCCTGCCAAATTTACGAGGCAAACGGCAGTTCCTGCTGGCCGGCAACCATGGGTTTGGGGGGTGTGGTGACCATGGCGCGGGTCTCTTTGGCAGCCTGCTCCTCGGGATTCTCTTTCTCTACCAGAGCAATGGAGACGACCCGGTCGCCTTCATCCAGCCTGGATAGCATGACGCCCTGCGTAATGCGACCTTTGACCGGCACACCCTCGCGCCTCTTTTTCCTTCCACCTTCTACCAGTACCTTGGTCTCTCTCTCGACATCCACGTTTATCCTGAGCTGCACGCCGTTGGCTGTGGTGATAAATAGCTCGTAGCCGGGCGGCACAAATTTGGCGGCGATGACCTTGCCGGTCTTGGCATTGACCCTGTGGGCCAGTACCCCTTTACCTCCGCGGCCATGCAAGGGGAATTTATCCACCTTGGTCTTCTTGCCATAGCCGTTCTCGGTCACGGTAATAAGGTCAGCGGACGGTTGCACGGTGCCCATGCTGACCACAATATCTCCCTTGTTAAGCTTTATGCCCCGTACTCCGCCGCTGGTGCGCGAGGCGTTGCGCAGGGGCGCAACGGCGAATTTTACAGCCTGCCCGTTGCGGCTAACCAGCATTAACTTGTCAACGTCGGCCACAACGTCCACCCCGATCAGCTCCTCGTCGTTCTTCAGTTTCATGGCGATAAGGCCGCTACGGCGGACGTCTATAAAATTGCTCAGCCCTGTCTTTTTAACTATACCCCTGGAGGTGGCCAGCAGCATAAAGAGGCTGGGGTCAGTCTTCTCCGGCACAAACATAGCCGTGACTTTTTCCTTGGCCTCTATGGGGATCAAATTAATGATATTGATGCCCTTGGTAGTGCGGGCAATATCCTGCGGTATTTCGTGGCATTTCATCTTGAAAATCCGGCCTCGGTTGGTGAAAAACAACAGGTTGTCATGAGTATCGGCCGACATGGAGCTCATTACATCATCGCTGTCGCGCGTCACCATACCCTTGACACCGCGTCCGCCTCGTAATTGCTTGCGGAATACATCGGCGGGGATGCGCTTGATATACCCCTGCTCGCTGAGAGTCACGATGACATCCAAGTGTGGTATAAGGTCCTCCACCTGGAACTGACCTGCTTCATCTTGTGTTATCACCGTACGCCGGTTGTCCCCATGCTTTGTCTTGAGGTCCACCACGTCTTGCTGAATGAGCTTCAGTATTTTCTCCGGATTTGCCAGCAGGTCCTCAAGGTGATGTATCGTCTTAAGCACGTCCTTATATTCATCCAGTATCTTCTTGCGTTCCAGGTTGGCCAGCCGACGCAACTGCATCTCGAGAATAGCCTGGGCCTGCAGTTGGCTGAGCGAAAACTCCGTCATAAGGTTCGTGCGTGCTGTGTCCGCCGTCTCTGACTCTCTAATAGTCTTGATCACTGCATCAAGGTGGTCGAGGGCGATCTTGAAGCCCTCCAGGATGTGGGCCCTTTCCTTGGCCTTCTGCAGGTCATATTTGGTCCTGCGTATGACAACCTCCGTGCGGAAGCTTACATAGCACTGTAGTGCTTCCTTCAGGTTGATGACGCGCGGCTGGCCGTCCACCAGAGCGATCATGTTGATGAAGAAAGCTGTCTGCATGGCTGTGAACTTGAAAAGGTTGTTCTGCACCTTGGCCGGGTGTGCGTCCTTTCTCAGACCTATGACCAGGCGCATACCCTGGCGATCCGACTCGTCGCGTACATCGCTGATACCTTCGATTTTCTTGTCCCGCGCCAGCTCGGCTATTTTTTTGACCAGCTCGGCCTTATTGGTCTGGTAGGGCAGCTCAGTCACAACCAGCTGCATCTTGCCCGCCTTGGTCGATTCCTCAACAACCCGTGCCCTCAGGACTACCTTGCCCTGCCCGGCAGCATAGGCATTTTTTATGCCCTCTACACCGCAGATGATGCCGGCGGTGGGGAAATCAGGCCCCTTCACGAACTGCATCAGGTCGTCAACCGATGCGTCCGGGTTCCCGATTAAATAATGTATTGCTTCACAGATCTC